>Ga0116229_10009779_pt1 | contig 14555 bp, 7 predicted proteins | sample S1TSphgellanicum_3_FD_87313 | JGI IMG/M metagenome (GOLD analysis project Ga0116229, IMG submission 87313) | Host-associated microbial communities from peat moss isolated from Minnesota, USA - S1T2_Fc - Sphagnum magellanicum MG | ecosystem: Host-associated > Plants > Peat moss > Unclassified... | reverse complement strand
GATATGGGGTCTTGGGCTCCTCAAATTCTAATGTTGTTAAAGATATTTGGTTATGGTCAATGGGTTATGGGGTTGAAAGTTTTCGAAATTCGGTTTCTCTTGGAAACATTTTGTCCATTTTTTTCAAGGATTCAACAAGCCATGAAATTATTAAGGTTTGCAAAATCTCACAAAGTTTTTGAACAAACATAGAAAATGACCATGTAAACATTGACACTGACCACAACAAGACAAAGAATGTATACATCAAAGGGCCAATTCTTCAAAATGACAATCATAAAAAACTAATTTGCAAACAAATGATTGGATTAACAATTTTTTTTTGTTGTAATTACCACATGTGATTTGCTATAGGGCCTAATTGCCTTGGACAAATCACATAAAATTCTACTTGCAAAAAAAAATACGTTGCATCAAATTGTAATGGTAGTTGCATAAAGATGCGACTTACATGAACTTTTCATCCATCCAAACTAACTTATGTGAAATTGTTATTTTGCAACTAATTTTACAACTAAACAAGGTAGTCAAATTATTTTATATTTATTCATTTATTATTTAGATATTAAAATTATATTCATATTATATTTATATTATTGCTAATTTCATTATATTCAACATGTACCATGTTGACATGTGTCATTACATATGTTAAGCTTTAAAAACTAGTTAGATTATCAAGTAGGCCACCTATTATGCCTACCTAAGCTCATTTAGTAGGCACCTAACCTAAGTTGGTTATATAGGTAGGAATATTCAATTAACATCCCACCATTGACCACAACCCATGTCATCTATGGGAATTAACAATTTTAACCCTAGGGATTGGGATCAATTCCTGTACCACCAAGCCACCCATTTGTTATGCCAAAATAGTAATGTGCATTCTATTTAACCTACTTCATTTCAAATACTACACAAAACATCATTTTTTATCTTTGATATTTTATTAAGATTTTATTCAAATGACAATATTAAAGTTAAAATTTAAAGTTTTTCAATAATGTACACAATTTTTTTTCTTAAAAATATAAATTAATCTAAAAAGAAAAATAATAATCCAAATAATAAAATATAAGTATTAAGTATTAATTAATGCCATATAATTAATTGATTTTATGGAACTATATATTTTATTATGTTTACACATATAATATCTTAATTTTTACTTAAAATTATGATTCAAAGTATATGTAAATTTTTATTTTATTTTTTCACATCTCAAACCTCTATTTGATTTTTAAAATTATATTATATTATTTTGCTTATAATAGATCATAATTGTACCAACAAAATATAATTTTAAATGCATGTGATATATAACTTATTCACTATATAATATTTATAAATGTGTCATAAATTATTCTTACTACCTAATGTATTCAATAAATAAATTTCATTACCAATTACCTAATTAAGTAATTAATTTTTTTAAATCACATATTTGCATGATAAAATAATTACTATTTAACCCACATACATATGACCTATTAATTATTTACTACTTATTGTCTATCTTACTTATTTCTTATTTAATAAATCAATTGCATAACCTACATAATTAATTAATTACACTTACTACCTTAACCTTAATCTATTTAATAAATTAATTACATAACCTAATTAAATAATTAATACAAACAATTATCATATATCAACATGATAAAATATTTACTACTAATTAGCCTATTTACATACTACGTAATACCTACTACTTAACCTTATTTTTATCATTAATTGCCATCGATCCTTTAAAGTTTTCACTAACCCACAAAACCTACAACATATTTAATGGTTAGTTCATTGAAGAAAGTCAAGGGAAAACAATTAGACCATTAAATCACGCAATTTCATTGGCCAACTCATTTTTTTTACATTTAATTACATGTGCATTTGTAACTAGGATTTATAATCACAAATCAAGTTGAAAAGATGCCATGTGGTGTTTAATGGCTTATAAACCACATTCCAAGTCACAAAAACTACATTTTCATTTATTTTGGGATGCCACTAAAAATGGATGATATAAATGTATTTTTCATCTTTATTTTCATTCAAATTGATATTAGTCACAAATATAAGTTGCATATGCAATTGTAAATCACTTTGTAATTGTTTATGCGACTACAAGTCATTTTTACCAAGTGCCACAGAGGACTTGCATTTGTAATCACAAAAATGGTTGATTTGGACACAAGTCGCAAATGCATGGGTTGGAATAGACATGATTCCTTGCAATGAAATTTATACTTGCATTTTATTAATAACTTTGAATTATTTCCCCAAAATGGAAAACTTGCATGGATTATCTATTATTATTTTTACAACGTAGTTTCATATAAATACAAATTTCACCTTTTTTTAATTCATAAGGTTCCTACCCATATGTAAAATAATGTTGATCATTACCTCACTAGAAGCTCCAAGATTCCAATTCAAAGGTGGAACATTTAGGTCCATCTTCATACATTACATTGTGTATAGAAACTAATAAAATCAAGAAATAAATTTATGGTGTTCAAATGTTCATCTTGTATTGTTTTAGGAGACTTAAACCTTAAATGTTTCAATAATGTTTTTTACATCAATGCAAGCATGTGTGTAGGTAGCATGTTATTTTTCACAATGAAGTTGGGTGTAACTTAAGGCAACTTTAGACAAGGGTCCAAAGTTTAGGGACCAGTGAATGCAAGCCATTTTATTGGTCAAAAGCTTTAAATTGGTTCCAAGGCCTTTAGATGAGGGTCCATGACCAAAAAGTGGCAAATTGAGGCTAAACCTACATGGCACCTATTTTGGAGGGAAAATCAATTGGTTTGGACCAAAAATCAATGCAAAAAGGAGAGCTTTTGATTTGGAGAACCAAGAATCAAGCTAGGGACATACAGTCCAATTCAAGGATTCAATTTGCTTCAAGTTAATTCAAATTGGTTCTTAGGAAATTGGACCTTTGACCCTCGTCTAAAGTGGGCCTTAGATTTCATTAGAGTTGATAAAAGGAAAGTCCAAATATGTAATGTTTAATTTATTTTGAATCCCACATTATATGCACAAACTTTTGTTTAGATATCAACATATGGCTTGATGCAATTTGTAATCATTGAAACATGACTTTTTAAATGCCAAACATATTTGGTACATTTGATGTTAGTTAATTTAGTTTAAACATTAAAAAAAATCTCTAAAACAATCCACATGTAACATTATATTAAAATCATAATGTTAAGAGTTACATGATACCATTTAACATCAATATTGCCATGTGGGAAAACATTTAATTCTCCATGTGGCAAATTTTTATATGTTAAACAAAACCATCATTTATTGTATTTGTGACAATTGGTAAATTTTTTTTATTATTTCCCCTATTTTTCCATAATAAAAAGGCTAAGGAAATTCTTTTGAAATAAACGAAATGCCAATCCTAATGTCACATTTATCAAAATATTGGTAAATATCTAAATAAAGTTTGAAATCGTTTTCTAAACTTGTCAAAATGAACACATGGTTACTAGTTCTAGTGACAATGATAACATTAGAACTACCACATGGTAGACAACTTTAGGTTACAATAGAGAGTTGGTCCAAATAAAATCAATTTCAGTTTGGAATTAATTTTTCTTCGAATGGAATAAAACTTATTGAAAATCTTCTTAAAGACTTGTCATTTTTTCTTTTGCTCCTACCTCTTTTTGTTATTGAGGAATGGCAACATGTGAGGCATTTTTCATTGTAGATTTCTTTGTGAGCATATGATTTCATGAAAATGCTATTTGTTAGAGCATAGCAAATGATATGGATTTCCTCCTAGCAAGAATTTTTTTTGAACAATGAAATTGTCATTAGAATAATGTTTAAAATTTAAATCTTGTCAAATCTTCCTCCCTTTGAATTCATAAGCTCCTTGGCATTCCTAGGCTTTGATATAACAATTGCAACATGAAGGTAACTATGTGAAAAGAAAGTGCCGCTATTGCACAGTTTCACTTGATAAACAAGTTTTAAACATTGCAAATGTGACTCTTGAAAAAATGAAAAAGTTGGAAAACATAAAAAAGAATTGGGATGAAATGTCTACCAATTTGTTTCAACATGAAGCAACATTGAGAGAAAATGTGCAAGATTTGGGAAACAAGTGAGATTCCAAATACAAATATATAAATGATAACAATCCCTTGATTTAGGGCATCATTTGTGTCTTTGAAATGTTCACTATCAAAATTCTTACATTAGGTCCTTATAATTGTTTTTTTCCCCTTGATTTAAGGCATCATTTGTATCTTTGAAATGTTCACTATCCAAATTCTTCCATTAGGTCATTATAGTTTTTTTTCCCCTATCATCTCACATCTTCTTGTGCAACTTAAATGGATATTTGATCTCTAATGTTTTGTTAGATTTGATGATTTTTTTTCGAATTTCATTCTTTCAAATCATTGTAATTTTTTTAAAGTTGTTCAAATCTTTTTTCCTAGATGTGTTATAAGGTTGCAAATAATGGTGTTTTTTTTTTTCCAAAGTGGAAGGCTTTCTAGGATTTATGTGTTTCTTTAAACATCTTTTAAAAAGTTCTTCTTTGTTGATGATTTGTGCAAGTAAGTGGGTGTCAATAAACAATGATTGAACTTTGCGAAAACAAATGAATAGAAACTTGATGGAAATCACATGATTAAACTTTAATTCAACCTTCACACAATATTTCTAGGTCTAGGGATCTTTATTGAACTTTTAAATTTCTTCCAATTGTTGTGTGCAAGGCAAGCTTGTTACCTTTCCATTTGTTCCAAATTACCATTATTTATATGCAAACAAATGAGGTCTTCCAATGTGGAATGCATATTACTTTGGAGAAGAACATATCAAAGCAATTGTGTTGTTCAATTGATGGGGTGTAAGCATGCTAAAGTAGGCCAATTTATGAACCTTATTTTTTGAATGAAATAGCCATAAAATAAATCTTAAGATATAAAACTACAAAATATTTTTTAATGCAATGATCAATATGAAAAAAAATTTGAATTTAGTATAATAATATTATGTTTTATTTTTTCAATGTGCATTTAAAAAGATTTAATGCAAATAAATGCAAATAAGTGTTCTAAATTGGTTTCAAATAGATGAAAAAACTTTAAAATTTTATATTTTTGCACTAATACAAAAGTGGGGTGTAATTCGTTAGCCTAAATCATTATGGGACCTTAAAAGTGAATTAAGTTCATTGCACTTTAATGATTTCACCCTAGTTAAAGTTATTTCACTATAATATCAGTATGTAAACATTGTGTTTCATTACTAGTTGACATAATTCACTATTATAATTTATTGTGGTAAATAGGTTATTTTTATGTTGTTTTAAATACCTTATGTTATTTTATGATATATCCTATATTATTTTAGGTTACCTAGTTATTATACGTTATTATATTTTAAGGTATCGTAACTAGTTTATTATAGGTTTTTTACTTTAAATTATACAAAATTAAATTATTCAACTAACCTTAGTCTATACTTTGGGTTATTTTATTTTAAGTTAATATATGTTATTTCAAATTATACTTTGGGTTATTCAAGGTCATTCTACTTTATGTTATTATTTTATCCTAAATAAAATAATTTAAAATAATTTAAAATAAAATTTAATGACCTAAGGTAAAACAACCTATAATAGTCAATAATAACCTACAATAAAATAACTACCAATATCTTATGATAATATAGCTTGAATTATCCAACAATAACTTATAATATAATAACCACCAATAGAATAGTCATTAATAACAATCAATAAGATAATCACTAATAGAATAATCATCAATAACAACCAATAAAATAACCACCAATGGCCTATAATAGAATAATCAATAATAACCATTAATAGAATAATCATCAATAGTCATTAACAAAATAACCATTAATAGCCACCAATAAAATATCTACTAATAACCATTAATAAAATAATCATTAATAGTCACCAATATAATAGCCACCAATAGAAGAACAACTAATATCCACTAATAAAATAGCCACCAATAGAAGAACAAACAATAGCCACTAATAAAATAGCCACCAATAGAAGAACAAACAATAGCAACTAATAAAATAGCCACCAATATTCACTAATAGAATAACCAACAATAGCCACTAAACCAATAACCAATAATAAAATAACCACAAATAGCTTATAACTTATAATAGCCTATAATAGCTAATAATAACATAATATGAAATAATTTTTAATAGCCAAAAGTAACTAACAATAGCCTCACATAATTAAAAATAACCAAAAATAATAAAATAACAAAAAATAACCAAATTTTTTTATAATAACTGAAAGTAACCTAAGGTGAAATAATTTAAAATAACCAATTTTTTTTAAATAGCCATAAATAGCCGTAAATAATACAAGGTGAAATAACTTAAAACAATGAAAATTAGCCCTAAAATAGTTGAAAGTAGCTTAACATAGGTAATATTATTATATTACCAAAAACCTTATCCACTTATTAAACATTTTTTTTTTCAAAATAATGGTCATTGAAATGTTATTGAATAATGTTATTCAAAAATAATAATTGTTCAAATAATTTTACACTTTCAAAAGGAAATAAATGTAATTATGTATAGTATTGAAAAAAATTTAAATTCAACTGTAATCATTTCATTTGGACAAAGTTTCAATAAGATATGAATTTTCAAAGTTTATATTTTTATAATGTTTAAAATGAAATATTTGATAAATAGAATGCAATGTGTGGTGGCTTAATGGTAAAAGTGTTTGCCTTCATCGTAAAGGTCAAAGGTTCAAACCTCACAAATGGTGTGTTTGTGGTCAACAATGATAAATTGACCAAATGTTTTTTTTATGTAATTCCCTAAAAATAGGTGTTTATTTAGGCTGATTACATGGCCTATGTACCTAGGCTAGGTTTTAAACCTAATATAGGTAGTGACATGTGTCAATAATTCATAAGTCAAAAATCATGAAATCATCAATAATATTAAATATTATACTAAATATTAAATAATTTAAATTTAATTGATTTTCATGCTACCTAATTATTTAACTAGCAAGTGAAATGGTTTGGTAAATTTATATTTCATTTGAAAATAACTTTGTTTCATTAGGTACTAGTTGACTAATTCTCTATCCGTAACAACTGGTCCTCATTCATTAAGGGGTTGAATAATTTCACCATGGTAAAAATGTTCAAATTCATTCAAAATCTACTAAAACCTAAAGTGAACTAAGATGCATTTTGGTGTAGTGTTGGTAATTTTAAGTTGATGACACACTAAAATGTATTGTTTAAAAAAAATTCCATAATAAAAACCATGTTTTGCCAAATCTTTAACTTAAAAATAAATTTTAACACATTTTATTTCTCTAGTTTGAAACCTATTTATTACATATTTTCCTTACACTAATTTTTTTGAAACTTGGTATGCAACTTACTTTAATTTAATGAAGGATATGATGGTTTCATTATGATACTTGAAGAAATTTTGAATATATTTTCTTACATTTATATAAAATATAAAGGATTGCAATGTTAAGGAATACTTTTATGACCTACTTTGTATGTTTGATCTCAATGGTGGTTGTGGAAAACAATATAATGAAAAATGCATGTGTAAATGAAGAAGACAAATTGATAATAAGAGACAAAACAATCATTATTTTGGAACTCTATTAAAATAAAAACTTCAAGGGTTTCCATGGTTTCATTAATGATGTAAAATTATTAAAGTTTGTTGCACAATCACAATGATACACAAAGAACAAAAGAGAAAAAAAAATGGGGGAAGAAGGGTAGGGGGTGAAATAAATAACAACATCCCCCACTTAATGATTGCCATGTTCAATCCTTTGATCATTCACTATCTTCCTTTCTTGTTTTGCTACTTGTTGCACATTAGTTCGCTTCCATTTTGACACTATAGGTTGTTTCATGCCCATAAAATTTTCTCTCCATACTTCATGCAAAATGTTTTCAAGTAATTGCACATAAAAATTGTAATTCAAGTTTTTTTTTTACTAAGAAAATAACATCATTTTTGTCCTTTGCATCATCACAACATGTTTACCTTAAAATAAAGGGCTCTAACATGTATTTTTTTCATCTAAATGTGATGGTCCCATTTTGGTTGCAAATTTAAAAATTATAGAAGATGATGGCATTTATTCTAACTTATTTTAATAAGTGTTCTCTCATTCTATTTCACAATTTTTTTCTTTGCTAAAATGCAAGCTTCATTGAGTCTAGATACTATTACCACCCCCAAGATGATGAAGTTCTTGATCATGGGTGACTACTTTTTTTCCTTATTTTTTCTTTGCATTCACAAATGGATTGGATTGGATTGGGTCAAATTATTCCTGATGTTTATGCCATTTGCAAATAATATAATAGATCCATTTCTAGTTACCATATTAATGATTTTAATGTAGTCTCAATTAGACTGACTTGCTATTTATCATTTTTACAAATTCATCCCATAGGCTTGATATAAATCTTAAACAAAGTAGATGTTTAGGATTAAAGATTCTTCTTTAGCTTCATGTTGTAATGAGATTGTCCACCCACCTTTGATTTGATACTTGTATACTCACAAAAGCTCTATGATCATGTGTGTAAAGTTTGTAATGTCCATACCTTTATGTGCAATGGCAATTGTCAAAGGAAAGTTAGCTTTCATCCATCTCATTTACATATTTAATAAAACAATTATCTTTGAAGACCTATTTATCTCAAAATTTTCACCCAATTCATTTGGTGTAGTTGGAATATAAAAATTAACATTTAAATGTGTAGAAAACCATTTTCCTTTTAATTTATGTAGCATAAAAGGAATAAGAATTGCAAAAGGATAAATTCCTTCAATGAAAGCTTTGACCTATGTAAAGCATCAAACTATTGATGTAATCATTTGCATAGTATCTATTGTCATCGATAATGCAAAGCATCATGAATATTAACTCAATTGTGCTAGTTTTTTTTAGCAAAACTGAAGAATTGACTTGAATTATTGTGCTATCACTACTCCTAGGGTCAAAATGTGAGATATTGACATTAAATTGAAAAAAAAAATTGTATTTTGTCCAATGTATGTCATTTTCTATTGTTTTTGTATCTTTATCATCAATTACTAAAACTAGTTGGTTGGCACTTGGTAGCATTCAACTTTGATATGAAGTCTTATAATTTGGTTTTCTTGAAACAAATTGTCTTTAAAAGTAACCACATCTTCCTTAATCCCTGCACATGACACCCATAAGTTTTACTTTTTATTTCCCATATTAACCCATAAATGGATCCTTTTTGTGCTTTTTGAATCCAAGTTTCTCCTTCCCCCTTAGGAACATCACCAATAAAAGTTCTTTAATTCAAGAAATTTCGAACTAATAGATGTGGGTTTCATTTCCTGAATATGCAATGGTTTTGAAATTTGTTGAATTGATATTTATGTGGGCCTTGCCTTTTTCAATATGAACTTTTTGATGGAAATACCCAATTTATTTTGATTTGGCAAATTTTGATTCGATAGATATGGGGTTTTCTTTCCTAAATATGAATTGTTTTGGGAAATACCAAATCTATTTTGATTGATTTTTCAAACATATATAGAATGTAGATTTTGCAAGATTGTGAACATTAAAAATTTTGTTTTTGGGGGAAACAATTTATTAATATCAGGATTCCAAGTTCACCATACCTTTTGTTCTTTGGTAACATTTTAGAATGATTCTTTCACTTGAAAATCAATTGATAATAATGGTAAATTGAAGGTTTATTATTTGGTTTTTGATAATTTTATATTTTTTTCATTACTACATATCATTGTTTTAATTATGGGGTTTTTGATTGAGAATTCTATTGTAATGAACATCAAACATTTTTGTCCTTAGTGTGCAAAACTTTTATCTCCTCAAGTGGGATTAAATTGTTCTTTGTTTCTTCCATTCTAGTGAATGGATGGGTATGAGAAAACTTTTCAAGATTTAAAAAAAAATTGAATGAATTCGTGTGATGTCAGATCTTCATAATTTCAAGTTTCATTTTATAGTACAACTTTATGAGACTGAAATGTTTTAGGAGTAGCAACCTTAAACAACTAATCTACAACAAAATTAAAAAAGTTCGTTCTCACAAGACTTATTATCTTAATGTTGCTATCTAGTGTTTGCTCTTTAAAAAATTGCAACTCTTGGGTATTCAATGTGATTTTAACTTACTCCTCCCATCCATCTCCATTTTATGAATGTCTACTTTTGTAGTTTGAAAATCTAGAGACCACCTCCTTATTACAATCAAGGCCTTCATTAGCAATCCAACATATATTGCACAATGCAATAGTGGACCTTCCTTTTATTGAATGAACTTTTCACCAATTCATTGAAACTAGTAAGACATAATTTAATACCTTGGTGATATGCTTACAAAATGGCTCATAAGTCCCTAGATAATGTAGCTAGGGCTTTCAAAACAATTTGCATTGAATCTTCATCACTATCGAGCTTTTTATCACAACGTCAAGCTCAGGCTGTTCAATTTAATTCTGGTCTAGTTATTATTAACATAGATTAGAATTGATGGTTAATTTCCAGTTAACCTTTAATTCTAATATCTTTTATTTTCAAAACCATTTTTTTCAAATATTTGGGTTCAAGTTATACACTAAAATGGAATTGAGAATTGGGTTTCAGGTCCCATTCTTAAAGAAAATAAAATTAGGTTTGGGTTTTTGTTTTGGTTTTGAAAGCTAGACCCACTTCCAGTTTGGTTCTTACTTATCAAACCCAACCTGAGGATTTATACCCTCCAAAAGGGGTATCCACCCATTATTGATAAATTAGAGTGTTGGTCTAGTATTTAAATTTTGAACATACTTACTCCTACTATTGGGTACCTTTGTTTTACTAGCCTAGTTTTGGCATTAGTTCCTTTTAAAAGCTTTCATACCTATCATCATGGTCTTGGTAAGTAGAACCACCCATCACCAAACATGTACCTATCATCGAACATTTTTCAACATTTTCCTTAGCCAAATTGATCGATTTTGGTGTCATTGGATGCACAAATTGGAGGGCTACAAATATTCCTTGAGCATCAAAAGTAAAGGACCAACACAAAAAAATGCAGGAAGAGGATGAATGGTAGTTTGCTTCATTTTTTTTGAAAAACTAACTTTAGACCCCATATTGTCTTCATTTTTAATCCATTTTGAGTGATTAAAAACTTGATAGGTGCACTAGAAAAAATTATATTCCAAACACAAAGATGCAATGATCAAAGATATTAAGCTTGAAATGTTAATTAACCTCTTTTAAGTCACCCATCATTGAACATTAAACCCCCTTACACTAAACACTTTATATCTTGCCCATTCTTCTATCGAATTCAAAGATTTTTGTGACATTGGAAATGTTAGGTGAAGGGCTAAAAATGTCGTTTGACTTTCAAAATTAGAGAAACAATGTGTGAGGATTTGACCTCATTTGAGTTTTGAAGTGTTTGTTCATTGGCCTATCTACCTTATTGGGTCCTCTTTCAAGCTTTCGTGCTAACCAACATGGTCTTGGTTTTGGGTCCAAAATTGCTTTTCAACTAGAATTAGGCAAATATTTAGTATTGAAATTGGTATAAAACTAACTATAAGTATGGTATTACTTTAGGTTCCAAGTTATTTAGGTCCAATTCTAGTCTTGATTACTTATAACCTAACCAAGACTAGGTCCTAGTCCTAGATTTAAGTAGGAACCAAAATTGGGATTAGGGGGGTTAAAGGAATTACATGGGAATTGGCACCCCAGTTCTAATTTCCTTTGTTTTAGAAAAATTGGACCTAAGTCCTAAATGGCCGCAATGCCCCAATAACTAAAATTGAATCAAGTTATTTAAGAAAGCCTAGATTCAATTCTAATTTAAAGTTTAGGGTTTTTGTGTTTTGTGGTCTTTTGTCTTTGCAATGGTCTTCTATCTTTTCACCATTGCCTTCCTATGGATGTTATTTCATGATCTTCTTCTTGGTTGTTGTGTTCAAATCTCATTGTTGTTGGCCACCCCATTGTTTTCTTCATGTTTTTCTCGATCTTGTTGTTAATGGTTTTGTTGTTGTGCTTGTCTTGTTGATATTGGCCACCACAATTGCCATCATGTTAAAGATTTGTCGTTGATCTTTTGCTAATCATTGTGCTTACAAGTATGTCACCATTGATGTTTTTTTAATGATCTTGTTGTTGGTCATTGTGTTGTGTTCATCTTGTTGTTGTTAAACACTACTATTGTTTTCTTGATGTTTTTCTAGTGTTCTTAATGTTGGTCATTGAACCATCATGTTTATTTTGTTGTTGTTAAGCATCATCGTTACCTTCTTGATGCCTATATTGTGTTGTTGATGTTGGTCATCATTCCCCTGTGTTTGTCTCATTGCTAATAAGCATCACCATCATCGTTTTGATGTTCTCCTTGTGTTTTTAATGTTGATTGTCATGATGCCATGTTTGTTTCATTGTTGTTGGGCACCACCATCATTATTTTGATGTTCTTTTCATATTCTTGATGATGGTTGTCATGTTGTCCTTCTTGTCTTGTTATTGGGCATTGCCATCACCGTCTTGATGTTCTTCTCATGATCATGTTGGTTATTATGTTTTTTTAATTTTATTTTTTTGATTTTATTTTTTGGGTTTGTTTAGGGTATATGGTTTAAGGTCATGGAGGATTTCCCAAATGATCTTGATGATGTAGTCTATTGCATTGAACCTCCATTAGAGGTTGATTGTTATGGTTTTGCATAAGTTTTTAATGCACCAACAAGCACAACACCAACACATGGATGTTGCACCCATTTGACCATGGATGTTGCACAATAATGGGATTTCTAGAAAGCCATGAACCAAACTACCATAACTTGGGCTTTTTCGCACCTTTGAATATGTTTTCTTCCAAAGCAAGTCAAGTTCAAACCAACCTAAACATTTGAAATGTGTTTTTATTTATCTTAATGCCATTTTTGTTAGTGTTAAAAAAGGCAACAATTGAAATTTTTTGGATTTCAAAGGCATTTTCAAATGAATCATCCATCTTAAACCCTAACCCATCAAAAATTTTAATTTATTTTTAATAATGTCATGTTTTACACCAAAGATGATTTTCACCAAAAGGATCTCACAAGTGTGTGCCAAATGTGAATGGGTTGCTTGACACTTAATTTTAATGACATTTAAGTTTTTGATGGCGAGCTTCAAATCCTTAGACAATTCATTTGAAAATAAATGGTACATGACGCGCTCCCAAGTCCCAAGTTAGCCCCAAGTTGGGCTAACTCACTCAAGTTGCGGAATTTATGGGATTCCGGGCACGCTCCCAGCTTCTAGCACTAAAGGGGGTGAGAGGGGCGTGCTGAAAGCTCTGGGATAGACTAGGAAGAGGGACAAGCTTACTCAATTACACGATCTTGCATCCAAATCCAACCCACAAATGGGTTAGAATTCATTCTGCACCTTTTTGGTGTTGGGACAAGCCACGGGCTAACTTGGAGTCACTTGACTCACCAGGGCTCAGATTCGGGGGAAGCCACCACCTTCCCCCATATAGTATTCTCTGCAGCTCTCGGTTGCACCTACATCCAAATGGTTCTTTTTCCTGGGACTCCCAAGTGGAGTCTCAAAATTGTCCTGGTTTGGACTCCCGGGACTTTGGACGCTCATAATTCCTCGCCCCAAACTTGGATTGGGACGAGGTCTAAACCAAAGTTGTAGCTTTCCTCAAGAATTTTCTAACGGTGTGTCACACTCCACCTGCACGCATCGGAATCGGGTCGATTCTTGACTTTTAGTGGTTGGGAGTCAAACTGCTAGTTTGACTCCTGGCCCTTCTTTTTGCCATAACTTGGGCTACAAATGTCCAAATGGCTCATGCGAGGCCATTTTAGACATTTACACTTTGAGACCTTTTCAACGATATAAAAAACGCCCTAATGCGAGGTGTTTGGACCCCTGCAATCACGCTCTGAGTTTTCGGGAGTCCTGAAGGACTCCCAAGTCCCATTTTCAGGAGTGTGAGTGGCGACCTCACAACTCCCTCAAAGTGGGGTTGCGACATTCAAATCCTTAGACAATTCATTTGAAAATAAGTGATACATGTTTTAAAACCTTTCCTTTCGTTTTTTTTTTTTTTCAAGTTCACATATGTTGTCTTTGATGTTAGACATTCATTACAAGGTGTTAGGGTTAATCATTCAATATGTTGGTAAAGGAGTAAGCTCTTCATATTGCAAATGACTATGACAAACATGTATTATTCCATTACACCAAAAATGCCATTTTATAACTAATCCTATACGATTAGAAGTGGATAAACAACTAAAAATGCCATAATGAACAAGTTTGAATCAACTACAAATGGCATAAACAATTAGTATAATTGATAAGGACTAGTCATAGAATAACATTTCTAGCATAATGTTCCCACTCCTTGTTTCCACATACAAGGTTTTGAACCCAACTAACCCAAGTGGAAGAACTTTTAGTTTTATATTGTAAAATTCCCAAT
>Ga0116229_10009778_pt1 | contig 14555 bp, 11 predicted proteins | sample S1TSphgellanicum_3_FD_87313 | JGI IMG/M metagenome (GOLD analysis project Ga0116229, IMG submission 87313) | Host-associated microbial communities from peat moss isolated from Minnesota, USA - S1T2_Fc - Sphagnum magellanicum MG | ecosystem: Host-associated > Plants > Peat moss > Unclassified... | reverse complement strand
GAACAAAGTTGTTGAAATTTTGCAGGAGAGTGTGCAGCATGCACAAGAAATGAAAGATGAGGCTTAAGAAATAATAAACATTGATTACAAATTAGAAATTACAATTGATTACAAATTATCTAGGCACGAGGTAGTGAGAGCCAATTGTGTGGTACCACTGCCACCATTCACGGTTCACCCTATGTCTCTGAGAGAGATTTGATTAACAAAAAAGACCAAGTTCTGTTGATTGTTTGGTGGTCTTACTTAGCAACTGATTTGGGGGTGGGCGGGGAGGGGGGGCAGATAATGCAGTACATTGAGGGGCATAAATTCACAGTTCTGGGAGTGCCTTGATTGAATGCAATAGCTGATGAATTTGCACACCACTGATCATTTGGAGAAAAGTAGCTGATTAATTGCAGCCTGGAAGCAGAGGAGAGATTAGCTTTTCTGCTGGAATGTGTTCACTGATTGGCTTTTATGCTTAGAATGGGTCACACAGAATTTGCAGTTAGATGAAATGGGAGTGGGATTCTTTTAGTCCTCCCGTAAAAAGCAGAGTAAATTTGAGGAGTACAAATGTGGCAGATGAAAATTCTTTATAGTTATTGTTGGAACGAAACCTCTCATCCGAGTCGCTTTGGCCGAGTGGTTAAGGCGTGTGCCTGCTAAGTACATGGGGTTTCCCCGCGAGAGTTCGAATCTCTCAGGCGACGGAATGAACTGAAAATGAAAGCGACTGCAGATCCTTTTTCTTTTTTTTAGTCTTTTGGGGGTGTCAGAGATGACCAATAAGCAAGTTCTGACCAACTTAACCATAGATGGTTACCATAGGTATTTATTTGAGTATGTTATGCGATTGAGTAAAAGCTGTATCATAGAAAGGAACGTTAAGTGGTTAATATATGGGTAGGTAAGTAGGTAAATAATACATGGTGGTTACTAGGCAGGTAGATGGTTGAGACATAGGATGGTTTGGGCCAATGGCTTTATAATACTAGGGCAATATGAGTGTGACATCCTAAGTTCTATGGATTGTATTTACAAACTGATCCAACTTGAAATTGGAGCATTTTATTGCTTGAAAACTCAAAATTGGGCCCATTGTCTTTAAGCTACAACCCAAGCCCAAGAATATAGAACCTAAGATATTAGCAAGTAACTCACGTGGCACTACTTTGGTGCCAAATTCGTGTTGTTCCCCCCCTGGAAAAAGGAAACCGTCATAAACTAAGAACCTAACCTTTTGGGCTCAGCCCAAGAGTTGTTATATCATCAAGTCCTTAGTTTATTTGTCCAATCATAGCCATTCGATACAAGCCACCTCTTGTGTTGTGTCGCCACCTCTTGTGTCTTCGTGCTTATGCAATGAGGGCCCTAGGGATTGACTTCATGATTGCATGGGGACAGCAAAACCATGAGAACCCTAGACCCAAAAGCCCAATAAGCATATACTCTCTTTGGTTTTGCTGTCTTCCCCCCAAACCTGTTTGGGGGCTTTTGACATGCAAGTGTCGTGTTTGATTGTAGCATACACACCCAACAAGAATTCATTCTATGGCATACCTTCTTGTGATCATTGTTGGGGAGAGTGGCCCCCATTGGGTCCCCCACAACCTTTTTTGCTTTGCACCGTTTTTCTAAGCAAGGATGAGTGGAATGGTACCAAAGTGGAATCGACTCTGAATCAAATATAACTGATGTCATTTTTAAATTTGAAAGTTCTAAAAGAAAAACTCACCAAATTCATATGAATAATAATGCCCCATGTAAATTTTTTTTTAAGTATGATTTTTTGACAAAGAAATTGAAAAATAAACAAATTACTTATACCTTATTCACATTTTGTGTCCTCTTGGCCTTGAATTCTTAATTTCTAAGGTAAAAGATGGTTCACATGAACTCTTGAAACCTTTTAAACTTAATGTACTAGTAGTAATAAGGCATACAATGACCTTTCAGGGGGAGGAAGGGGTTTCAGCGTTTCTAACCAAATCCAATGTAACAACAATGTTGACCAAGGTTGCACTTGTATGTGGGATGGGGTCGATGGTCCGCACTTATTTTGACTAATCCACCTAGTATTAATTGATGTTCCTCTTTGATGCGTAAGCAAGGGAATTTAAGAAATCATTACAATATAACTAAGTCAATTGACCTCCAAAAGATGCCAAGTGTTTAGGAGTAAACTTGTTCATACCACTTATGAAAACAAGCCAGAATCAAGTTGCATTCCAATTGAATAAACAAAAAACATTGCACAGAAGAGAGACATGTTTAAGGTCTTGTTTGTGGACAAGTGCAATAGATGTACTAATAGGAGCTTCTACCATTTTCATTGTTGGGCTTGCATAAGTAACAAACAGTCTCTTACTCTTCCTTGAATGTGTGGGCATGTCGGAGGTGAGCCTTCAGCCCTGAGACATGAAAACTTCCTTTAAAAGTAAAGTAAACTTGTAATAATGCATGCGTGTTCAGATGCAAACCATATCCTCCCTGTGCTCTTGATGTGCACTCCAAACATGTTTTCAAATTTCAAAGTATTGAGTAAGAATAATGATACTAGTATCTTCTAATGCTCAAAACCCAACTTTCAATTAGTGTGCCATAAAGGACTCAAGAGAAACTACTTCCCCCTAAGCCCCTTATTTTGGGAATGCTGACATCCTAGGTTGTTAACCCTATTGATAAAAGAGTGGGTTGGAGGATAGACACGTAGAGGTGGTCTCCTCTCGCCCTTTCAAACAAAGGCTTGTTTTAGGAAGGGGACATACATGGACTTCCACCTGGCCATTCACCCATCCAAAGGACTTCCACCAAAAGAGAATATAGATTTAGGTTAGTTCTAACACTAATATTTAATCTAAGTGTGAATAGACATCCAAAATTGTGGCACTAAATATTTTGGATTGAGCTTTATTTTCTAGTGTATCGAGTGGGTTATAGTGTGATGTTTGCATGATTGTTTTGCATGGTTAATTGTTTTTTCTTTGACAAAAGAATACAAATTTGAAGAAAAACATCGTCACGTTAAAAGTTGAAAAGTAGACTAGTCGTGGGTATTTCTCTTGGCATAGTGATAACAAGACAAGCATCATTAATTTTTTACTTAGACAAGTTTTAAGTTTTGAAAAGGGGGGGGTACTATGGAAAAACAATGTAAAACCATGTTCCTCCAAAAATAGGCTTACTCCACCTTAGACATAGCTTGATGGGGTGGGAAGGGGGGAGTGGAGGTTAGTGTCTCCTTGCCCAAGCAATTGAGTTTACCCACCACTTGGGTGTGACCAACACCAAGGTTATACAATACTCCAACTTTTGCAATTCAAATAAGAACAAGTTTGGTTCCATATTCCGTGACCTAGTGAATAACTTCCCCATACAAAAAAAAAGTTTGGCAAAAAGACAAAAAAAAAGGGCAAAAAAGGGAATTTGACAAAAGGACTGACATACCCATGTCTGGAGGTGTCCATAGTTCATAGTCTATACCATCCTTTCTTAGCAAAGTAGACAATGGTTCACTAGGGTTTTGCTATTTAAAAATTGGCTGAATATGGTCTTCACACAACAAATTCAAAGCTCATTCTACCACGCATCACAAAGCGACCTTTTAGGTTTCGCTTCCCAAGAAGAAGGCTTAGACTAAATTGGTTTTGATAAAAGCTCCAAATGAACTAACTCTGTACAAAAAGACAAAAGAAGCTCAAGGAAAGAGCATAGCCTAATGGGGAGAATGTCAAAAAATTAAAAAATAATAATAAAATAAAATCTCCATCTCACTCTTAATTCTTTTTTTTTGGGGTGGTCTTTTTGGTACTTAGTGACTTAGGTTGAGGCTTTTTGTCACTCGTATTTGGGCTAGGTGACAAATTTTAACTTATTTATTTATGGCTTTTCTTCATTTTGGGGTGGTGTATTGGCCCCGATCCCCCAAAGTGCTTGGAACCAAACTCAGAAAAGCCATGACATGCAAATCCATTCATTAAATTCCTTGTACTCTTCTTCTTCTTCTCAACAATTCCAATAGAAAAAAACAATAAAAAAAAAAATCCTCCTTCGGAAATGTAAAGCACTTCAAGGTCCTTTTTGTTCGTATTTGAGACTCTCTTTTCATTCGTCCAGATTCCAAATTTCTTAAATTAAAGAAAAAGCCAATTAGTTAGAATAAGACAAAATCCAGAGGCTACAAAATACAGCCTACCCTAATACATTCCAGGACCTGGATTGGTTATGCGGTCAGGGCTAAATTTGAAGGGCCATTTGACGTCCCGATTCCCCGAATTCGTGTGGAGGACCTGGAAACGCGGAGCGGGAACGCGACGTCCAGGTCCTGTTCCCAGAAACCTCTACACCCAACACGCGTCGTCAGTCGTGCTATTCCAGGTGTCAAGAAATTCAGATGCTGTAAGATCTGGACCAAAGAATATGCTGTCTGGTCTCAGTTCTAGGTCCTGATGAAGCTCCTTTAGGACCTCGAATGAGGAATTGAGTAGTTCCTATATCTTTCGTGAGAACTTCCCACCCCCACCTTTTTTTTTCATTTTTCCCAATTTTTCCAAATTTTGAGATATCGATAAATTTGTCCAATTTTTCAAAAAAAAAAAAAAAGAAAAAAAACTAGTCCAATTTATAGTAGAATTATTTTTTTAATTCCAAAATTTTCCCAATTTTTGGTCGGAAGAAAAAAAACTCTACATGTGGCATTGCTCCCTTTGGATCCAACCTCATTCCAAAAGTGCATTTCTTTATTAAAAAAATTCAGCCCTTTAAGGGGTTTAAGAGTTAATTAAAATCTAGAGTTGTCTTTAATTGTTGTCTATTTCACAAATACATTTTTAAAAATAAAGTTTTGGTACCCAGTGGATAGTGGGTACCTGCATGATACCCAGTGGTTATCACAATAAATAATATAAATAATAAAACTCCACTTCATTTAAGCCATTCAATGCCCTTGGGCCAAGGCGTCCCCAAATAACAAGCCCTTAGTTTCTAACTTTGGGGCCCATTATTTTGGGAATGTCTTAGCCCTCGGGTGTTACCAAACAGTTACATAGGTTTCAAATGGTTGGAGAAATGCTTTTGAAAAAACACCATTTTGTCATACTTATTAATGGGAAAATTTTATTGAAATTGACATTTATTGGTGGATTAGCCATAATATAAATGTTACACACCTCCCTTTCAAAAGAAAAAAGGATTGCAGTCCCTGTTAACACATTTCTTTATTTTATTGGTTTTGTAACTTGATGTGTAATTTGATGTAATTACACAATTTACTTAGGGGTAAATTGGGTGGAAGGATTCCTTAATTTAGTCATAATGCATTGACTTATGTCATGTGCATTATGTGATATTGTTTCCTTGTGATTAATTGTGAAATCACATGTGCACCTTGTGATTTTGTTTCCTTTTGATTATTTGAGGAATCATGTGATGAATAAGTTTTAGGAAGTTTCTTGATTAATTTTCTTTGGGTTAGTATATAAAAGGGTGTTTGTGACCTTGAGAAACACCTCCCCTTGTACAAAGTTGTGGTATGAATGTCAAGTTTGTGAGAATTGAAATTTTGATTTTGAAAGGCTTTTGGTTTTAGTGTTGTCTGTGTTTAGTTCATGGTAGAAAAATGGTAAGGTTTGCATAGCCAATAGAAGGGTGAGAGAATAATTTTGCAACCAAGAACATAGATTTCATAGTTATATAGTAATCATACATAGTTTCGGTCCTAAATTCGTTCATGTTGAACAGTTCCTTGTTCCTTTGAGCAAAGAAATCCCCTCCTTTGTAAAGGTTATACCTTAAAGCATCTCCACTGGTGTTCAGAATGTCATTCTAAATAATAAAATTAAATGTCTAAGTATAGTTTTTTTTTTTTTTTGGCAACCCCACCAATAAAACTATAACTGGAACTGTATATACCTGGGAACTATTCATAACAAACCACCTGGACCAATCATTATGATCAACCAATCAAAAATATTAAGCCCAATTCAGGTTCAATTTATTAGTTATTACTTATATTTCGAACAAAACAATTTACAAAAATGCTTAGCCAAAGAAAAGGAAAACAATTATTGATATTTGTCTAACTTGTTGAAAATTGCACTACGTTGGATTATTTTTACAAATAAAAATTTAATTTGCATACTTATTTCTCAACTGTTGAAAATTTGAAAAATTGAAATTGAAATTGCCAAGCTTTGGTTTTTTTAATAAATAAATATTTGCCTTATTTTCATTTTAACTAGTAAATTGACATGGACTTCCTTCGTTAGCATGCCATTTGGAGCCTATGACCACACTCCACATGGCCAAAAACCATGTTTGTTGAAAGAAAATAAAGTTCTGTTTGCTAAGGTAGTTTACATTAAAAATTCATTTTGGACTTTAGGGTTAATCATATTATTGTGAATTTTCCTTGCCGTGTTTTGCCTTATTTCCTGAATTCTTTTGGAACAATGGCCCACACCAGTGCTTTCTTTTTTTTTGCTGATTTTTTTTTTCAATTTTCAGAAAAAAAAATTCCCAAATTTTTTTTGCAACTTTTTCCCCTATTGTAAATTGACTAATTTTTCTCTTTTTCTGAAAAGATAGCCAAAGTTTTATATCACAAAAATTAAAACCCAAAGAAACCCTGTCCTAGACCCCACCTAAGATGTGTTGCTTTCCCCCTTAATTGCCAGTTTATAGGGTCGGTCTCATCCAGGTCCCTAAAATATCAGCACCTGGAACAGGCCACATTCTATTGAAGGCCCGTCGATTATTATTTTTTGCACATTCAGGTTCCATAAATATAAGACCTGGATCCAGGTCCCCTAATTATCAGAACCTGGATCTAGATCCCCTAATTTTCAGGACCTGGGAACTGGGAAAGATCAACACACCCCTCCCCAGACGACAATGGAAGCTCCCTCGCTTCCGCTCTTGCTGCGGACGCGAAGGAAAACCCAAAGCTCCAGCTCCAGATCCGAAGCTCTCTCTCTCTCTCTCAATCTCTGTGTCTTTGAAGAAGATCTCGTGTTAGAGATCATGCTTGGATAGTTACTGAAAAGCTTCAGATATTCTTCGGAGTCTGAAAAAACTCCAAGTTTGGTAGCAAGAAATATTCTGAACCACTTTGATCTATCACTCAAGAGCTTCCTCCTCCTCCTCCTTCTCCTTCTTCAATTTCAATTTGAGGGCTCTTGTGTGTAAACTCTTCTGGAAAGAGTTGAGTTTTGCTTTGAAGTTGGAGGTTTTTTTTTCCCCCTTTGCAGAGTTTTTTTAGAAGCTTTGTTGTTGTCTCTTCTTCTTCTTCTTTCTTCTCTTTTCAGCAAAGAGTAAGATTTTTTTTGTTTTGCAAGAACCTTTTAAGAGAGATTAAGGTTTGTTGATCGTGATCCAGTAGTTGCTGCTGGGAAGATTGGAGCTGGAGCCGCCGCGCGAGCTCTGGATTTGATCAGGTTTAAGAGGCGGAAAAACCACAAGCCAGCAGGAAGGAAGGATTGTGAAGATTTTTCTTTGCAGTTTGTCTGATCCGCTATGAAACCGGAGAGCGCGTGTAAGGGATGAGGAGTACAGCATCGTGGCTTCATCATCATGAAGAACAGCTCGCATCTAACAACCATCAGCAGCTGGTTGGACTACAAGTATCTGGAGCTCCTCTTGTCTCAGAGCTTCTTCTCTTGTGCTGCGTTCTCTCTGTTTGCATTTTCCTGGGCGCTCAAGTGTCAGCGCTGGTCTCTCGCTGCTTCAGGGCTTTGAGCTTCGATCTTGAGGATGTGAAGGGAAGGCTGCTATTGACAAACTCGGATCAGAGCCTCCTTCAAAGCAGCAGCACCACCAGTAAGCATGATGGTGTTGTCTTCCGCTACCAAGAACTGCAAAAGGCAACTCAAGGGTTTGACAAGAAGTGTCTCATTGGAGAAGGCGGGTTTGCAAAGGTATGCTGCTCTCTCTCCCTCCCTTTCTGAAATCAGCAAACCCTAACCTCCTCCTCAAACCCCGAACCTTCTCCACACTAGCTGCTCTGCACAAATCTCTCAGAGAAGAAGGGTTTTCCTCTCTCTCTCTCTCTCTCATGACTCCTCCTGCTCCATGGCCATGGCCTCCTCCTTCCAAGAGGTCATGGTAAACCCTATTTCCTACTGGGTGCATGGTAGATGCTCAGGCATGCTCTGATCCTGGAATCAATGTGGTGGGGGACGGAAGTAACTCCCTGTCAGCTAAGCTCTCCCTCTGTGTGTAAGAACCTGGGGGCTCTCTGAATCTGTGAGGTCAATTGCATTGTGACTCTGGGCTATGCTGTTGGAACTCATCTGACAATGAAGAAGATTTAGAAACCCTAAGGGCAGAGAGTGACTCTTTCTTTCTCAGTCACACTCTGTTGGCTGAAAATGCTGTCATTCTGCTTCAAGCAGCACAAGATGTACATGTTGACTATGGAATTAAATGGAAATCTCTATCCATGCTGAGAAGAGGAATCCCCCAAACTTTGAAAGAGACAGTGGGCTCCTTCCTTGTTTCCTTCCTTCCTTCAGAGTGTTTCACCACTGGGTTCTTTGAATCTGCACATGATTCTGGTGCGCCTTTGGAATAGTGGAGTGAAGTTCCTCCTTTTGCACCATTCATACATTCTGGTCAGGGATAAGGTGTATCTTTGAATGAGGAGAAGATGCAAGACTGAAGAAGCCATTAGTTCTGAATGAAATTGTCAAAAGATAGGATAGGGTTCTTACTTACATGGAAGGTCAGATGCTTAGAGAGAGGTCCAGTGAGCAAAAAAGTTTCCTGGCAATATGCAAGGTTGTTAAGCCAGCAAAAACCTTGGACAACTTCAGGACCTGATGATTCTGAAGAGAAAGCTTTTACTTTCACTTCAACCTTGTGCAATCCATTGATTCCTGATTTGAGATTTCTTCCCAAATTCTTGGCTGTGGGTTAAGGCAAAGGCATGAAAACTCATGTGCAACTCCATTACAGACCTCCAGAAGCAAACACCAACTACTCCCACTCAGAGCCTAGAAAATTGTTTTGTCTGATTGTGTTCAAGAATCTCAAGCAGATGATCAAGGAATTGGGTATGAACTTTTTTTCTTACCAGGTGTACAAAGCGGTGCTCCCAGATTCAACAGTGGTTGCAGTGAAGAGGTTGGAGGGGCGTGGGCATGCAAGTGACCGTGAATTCAAAGCAGAGCTTGATACTCTGGCAAAATCAAGGCACCCCAACCTGGTTACATTCCTAGGTTACTGCCGCACAAGACAATGCAATCTCTTGGTGTATGAATACTTCGAAAATGGAAGCCTGGATAAGATCCTTCGTGATAGGTCTGGATCGAGAGATGTCCACCTTGACTGGCCTGCAAGGCTGAAGATTGCTCATGGGGCTGCACAGGGTTTAGCCTATCTCCACAGCCAGCAACCTCGTATTATACATCGTGATATCAAGACAAGTAACATTCTCCTTAGTGACAAGCTTGAGGCAAGGGTTTGTGATTTTGGCCTGGCTAGATTCATTGATGCCTCCAAGTCACATTTGACGACTCATCTTGCGGGTACCCGTGCCCACATTGCACCTGAATATCAAAGTGATCTCAGACTCACAGTCAAATGTGATGTCTACAGCTTCGGAATTGTTTTACTCCAGCTTCTTACAGGCAAGGATCCCTCTCGTCGCAAATTTGACCTTATCAGTTGGGTAAAAGCTCGCCAAGCCAAGGGGCAAGAGCTTGAGGTGTTTGATCCACGCATCAGATCTTCAAGACACAAAGAATCAATGGTTAGAGTTCTGAAAATCGCATTGCAATGCATTGAAACTGCACCAAATCGTCGACCCACTATGGATGAGGTCGTTGAAAATCTCAGCAATCTTTACAACTGCACCGCAGGAAGTAGTAGTAGTAGCTTGCGTGACAAGAGAAGCAGGGCTGCATCTAGTAGTGATCTTGTAGCTGATGAAGAAAGCCAAATTGAGGAGGAAGATGATGAGATGCAAATCCAATCATTCTGACAATGCATTTCAGGTGAAGAATTCAATTGGGACAAACGAACCCTGATCCAAACACAGATGATGATGATAGTATGCTGAAGGGGGAATAAGGGTCGTAGTTTGTCCAATCTTCTATAAGAGTCGTCAGACAAGGAGGGTAGGCGAGTGGTGATGATACTCGCTTTTTGACAACCTTGGGTCTGTGTATCTTCAGAACCATTGTGAGATTCTCTTCATCTCCTGTTGTAAAATGAATGATGGACACCAAATTTGGATTCCCGACTCCTGCAACTCATGCTCCAATGCAGAGAAAGATCCTGCAATATTTGAACTCTTGCAGGTTCTTCAAGGAAGACCCAGCTTCTGCTGGCAGAATAGCCTCTTTCTGTTCCTGAGGTATTTCACTAAAAGAATCAGTAGCTCAGTCAGTTATATCTCTGATAAGTGCTGTGGTGTTGAAATTCTGTCAGTGTACTGTTGTGATTTTTTCCAGCTTGAAGGAAGCTCCATGTGAATCAAGAGCTCCTTGCAGAAAATGTAGAAATTTTTGCTATGATGATGTGCACTAGATTCTTTTTTGGTGCTTTGTCTGGTGCTCTGACTGAAGATAGGTGTTGCATTCATGAGAGACGATTGTGATAGCTTTCTCTGGAAAACTGTGCAAGGTTTTTTGTATGTTTCAAGCATAATGCTGAATTCTATTAATACATCACTGACTTCTGCAATGAGAAGGAGTGAACCTTTAAATGTCTCAGAAATGTGTCCTTTGAAATTTGAGCATCATCAACTTTAGGAGCTTCTGCCAAGAAGTGTCATATGTGACCGCATGCTTGCAGATCATAGCTGAAGAGATGAAGAACTGCTTGAGATAAGGTCCAGATCTGCAGAGCTGATGGATTGCAAGGGATTGTTCCATAAGCCTTGTGCAATCTGATCCTCTTGAACTCAAGCTGCTACCTCAGAATCCTGTATATTAATCTCATACTGTTGGGCAAAACATGAATTGGAGTCACACTTTCCCCAAGTTTTTGTTTCCTCCTTTGCAGGTCAAGCAGTTGTAAACAGCTTGTGAAGAGATCAGAGGAAACAGCCAGCATGCCACAGTACTGTTCTCTTGAGTGGAAGATTTACTTAGAAAAGAGAGGTCAATTGTTGGAAAGAAGATGAATTTACAATTGCATACCAAAACTTCATTGCCCTCTGCAACCATGATAATTGTGAAGCCCAGACAGGTAGTGGTTTATATAAGTGACTTGACAAAGTGGACATTGACTGAAGCTCATCACATTTCACTAAAACACCAAAAACACTTTGAGTTCACAATGAAAGGCAGTGTGTTCACACACTACCAACATTATTCAGCTCGTCTGCACCTCTCTCAGTTGCAAGAAAGCTTAAACTAAGAGTGCTTACATCTTCTCAGTTGTATGATAAGCTTAAACAAGGGTGCTTACATCATCTCAGTTGCAAGAGGAGCTTCAACAAAAGTGCTTCCTGTTATGCATGTGGCATGACATTCAATGCAGGGGAAAAGACAACAGCTGTTAGATTTCCTGCATTTGGCAGCATGAAGACTAGGACTCTGCAATGTTTGTCTATGGAAAATAGTCACGCCAATTGTGGTAATAAGCTTCACGCTGCTCCTTGTTCATGAACTTGTTCCACTGTTGCAAAAACCCAGTTCCCATCATAAGAACCTATGGAGGAATAATTTAGAAGACAAAGCAAAAAATTAGATTTGATCACTGACTGAACTTGGGAAAAGACTAAACAGCAGCTTTCATGGAGGTAAGGGTGAAAGACCTTGAATTCATACGGTTTCCCTTGCTTCCTGGCTCGCTTCCATTGATGATTCTCACACACCATTGCATGGTCATGCCAGCTGCCAGATTCATAGGCTGCCATTAGATGCAATATCTAAAAATCCAAATAGAAAGAGAAAAACCTATTCACATCTGAAGAAAAAAAAGAAGCATCATGACCCATTCTTCAGGCTTGGAAGCTAGAACCACATAAAGTTCAGAAAGCCACAATTGTCTGAAATTGTATCTTGTCTCTCATCAAGAAAGAGTTTCAAGAAATTTTCACAAAATCTCTGCACAGACACTTTTCTCTCATGCTTCAACATAATACACGGAAATCTTAAAACTCTGTGAAAACCTTGGAAAAGCCATAACACAAAGATACCAACACAAGCCACTTGCTTCTTTTAGTCGGCATGTCCACAGACTTGATACAACCTCTACTCAGGTTTTTTGTATTAGGCACAGTGCAAACTGAAAGAGAGCCCAACAGCAGAAGTGCCTCACTGGGACTTGAGCAAAACAACAGAAGTCATACCCACCACTTGGACTTGAGACCAACACTAATAAGCAGAGCTTCTGACTGCAACAATAGCAAAAAAATTACAATAAAATAGCAATAACTCTCACAAATCTCAAGAAATCTCCATACTTGTTCATGATTAAAGGTAACCAGAACCAGACGAAAAAATTTCACTTAAGTCAAAAGGTAAAACTCCAGATAAGGACTAAGGAACAGATGAGGGGAGAGAATAAAAACACAGAATGAAAGAACTAGAAGTATGAACAGAAGCTCTGTACAGTGTGTGTCCTCCAGTGTAACCAATTGCCTGCCTACTGAGTTTTTGTCACAAGCCTGGAAGCAATGGGAAGACTCAGCTGGCACCCTATGCCAAAGAAGAGGAAAATCAGAGGGGAAAACCCTAAAAGACAAAAACAAAACAATACAAAGGAGGAGGCACGTACAGAAGAAAAAACAGAATACGGCGGACAAAAGGGAAATGATACCAAAGACTAAGTGGGATTAGAAAAGCTCCCCACTTACAAGACTGCACAAAATCATTTGGAAAACTCCAGACACCGAAATTCCTCTTTATTGAACAACTAGCCTCTGACCATTCAGAAACAAAGAAAACTGTCATGCTACAAAGCCTCAAGAACCCATAAAAGAGAGTATTGATAATGCCCCAACTTCGCAGTTATAGAGATATTGGAATAAATATGGGGCATACCTCCGTCATGTTGATACCTGTACGCTCTGGTTGAGTGCTTTTACCACAGATGATATCATACAAAGACACCTAGAACTTTGTTTAGTGGGAAAATCCACAAAAGAACCCACAAGAAGTACAACTTCACTCACAAGAACAAATTGTAATTGTAGCCTACAATAACACCCATCTGGATACCAAACACAGACACTCAATTCTCGGAGAAGCCGAATCTTTCTGCAGTAATCCAGCAACTAGGAAAACCCATAAATCAAACTCATGGAAATGCCAAAATGAAAATGCATAAACCCCAACATCCCTGAAAAGTGTGCAAGTGAAGGAGGTCCATTTTTCTCTTGCCACAGGAAACACAAAACATGAGGCCATAAACCCCAAAGCCTAAACCCTATCCGTTGCAACCTCCCCCGCGCCCCCCCCCCCCCCCCCCCAAAGGGGAAAACCCCCCCCCAACCCTTCGAACCAAACCACCCCCCAGTCGTTTTTTATGGGGGGGGGAAAAAAAAACAACAGGCCAAAAACCCCCAAGCCCAAAACCCCCCCGTTGCAACCCCCCCCCCCCCCCCCCCCCCCCAACACACAGAGGAAAACGCCTCCCGAAACCTTTGAACACAAGCATCATCCAGTTCGTTCTTATGGAGGCGGAGAAGAAAATCATCACAAAGGGAGCGGAAGGAGGGGAAAGGACAAAACCCACCACACATTCACACACAATTACCCGAAACTCAGCCAAGCCGAAGAAAACAAACGGATGTGAGAAACGGAGAAGAGGGAGAATGAAGCTGGTGAGATATTTCCCTGCACAGGACTTCCAAGAAAAGAACACCCTCATGCAAATCTCTGCGACAAACCGAAGGGGGTGGGAGGGGAAAGGCAGACAAAAGAAGAATTATATATTACTTGAACGTGTTGTTGCACTGCTCCCAGTAGTAAGGGCAGACGATGGAATAGGCGGAGAAGGCGACTGAGCCCCAGAAGATGGAGCTGAAGGCGTCCTTATCGGAATGAGGAACCCCAGGATCCCCTGTATAAGCTGGCCCAAACATCTTCTCCATCTCTCCTTCCTTCCTTCCTTCTGTTCCTTCCTCCCTCTCAACCCCAAAAACCCACCCTTCACTTCCCTGGAAAAGATTTCAACAACTCACACAGGATGCTCACTTCTGTGTCAATCCCTCCTCCTCCACCGAAATCAAATCGCTGCAAAAGCTTTACATCAATGCCACGGAAGAAGATGAGGAAAAAGCGCACTCTCTGAGACCGAGCAGGGCAGCAGAATTGTGGACCCCATCTACGTACAGGTATAGGTATACATGTATAAATCTATGATACCATACATGTACATACATGTATACAAAAAGGGTAGATAGGTATCCCAGGGAGGATACATCATCTGAATTATCCGGTTATGAATTACTGTAATATTGATGACATATATCCTCATGAGTCATGAGGCCTCACCAGCAGGAATTTTTTTTGGGGGCGAATTTTCGCCAGGAAAAACCCAAAAAAAAAAAAAAAAAAAATACCAGGGTCAACAAAAAAAAAAAATTTTATATAAAAAAAAGTACAAATTTTTTT
>Ga0116229_10009777_pt1 | contig 14557 bp, 7 predicted proteins | sample S1TSphgellanicum_3_FD_87313 | JGI IMG/M metagenome (GOLD analysis project Ga0116229, IMG submission 87313) | Host-associated microbial communities from peat moss isolated from Minnesota, USA - S1T2_Fc - Sphagnum magellanicum MG | ecosystem: Host-associated > Plants > Peat moss > Unclassified... | reverse complement strand
TCGTAAAAGACCTTGGCAAAGAAATTTCGCTCCGGCCTGGCGGGATCCTTGAACCCCGGCATCGCTTCTTCGGGCGCGCCGCTGACCATCTGGAGGGCCTGGGAAAGGTACTCGGCGAGCGGGACGGGCAATTCGACCCAACTGAGCGGACTCTCGCTGGGTCCATTGGGACTCAGCTCGAAGAGCTCAACAGCAGCACGGTTCCAATCGAAGACTTCATAGCCGTTCGTGGCGGAAAAGTGGACGAGTACTTCTGCTCGCCCTCCTGCACGACTCATTAGACCCTGCACGAGCGCGGACGGGGGTAGGTTAAACACGCTCGCACACTGTAGGGCGAGGGTTCAAAAGAGGTCAAGATTGCGTTGTGACTCGATTTTGTGACGGTTCGGACAGCATCTGAGGACTGCCGGTCGCGACAGTGTCAGGTCAGACTCCGCAAATGAGGGCCAGCTTGATCGGAGGGACGCGTCCTGCGCATCCGCGGACGACCGCGAGGTCGTCCCTCCAGACGACGGTCCGTCTCACAAAAGGCCTCACGATGAAACAGCTCCGGCTCGGGCACTAAAAGTAGTAAGAGATCCCGCCTGCGAAAACATTCGTGCCCAGACCATCGATATTGTACTTGAGCTGCACCTTGGTACCCCCAACGGTGAACGAGGATGTGGCGGTGCCCTTTGCATCCATATAAAGATATTTGTAATCGAAGTTGAGGGACCAGCGCGGATCAAAGAAATACTCCAAGCCCGCCAGTCCTGCGACCGAGAACGCGCCGGCTTGGATCGTTTTGTTGAAAGTCTGGCTGGTGGCGAGGCCCGTCGTCGGGCTCGACAGGTTCACGTGGGCGTTGTCGGCATTGATATAAGTTCCACCCACGCCGAGGCCCATGTAAGGCCGAAATTTACCGAGGTTGAACTTAAGCTTGGGTTCGACCATGAAGGTATAGGTGTTGGCATCGGCGGAAAGCGAGCTACCCGACAAACCCATGGTCGATGAGGTGGTCTTGTAGGTGTAGCCGGCCCAGAAAAAGTCACCGTCAAGCGCAGGCATCAGGAAGGGGTAATTTTGGATGAACTGCTCCCAAGTGTAGCCGACATGAAGACCGCCCACGCCGCCAACTTCGCTTTGCTGATTGGCGGTGAGGCTGTTCGGCAAGCCGGCAACCGTCACATTCGAGTTGAGCGTCGCCGAACTATTTTGGAACGCCGTCGCGCCGCCGTAAATACCGACATTGGCTCCGGCCAAAGGCTCACCGCTTTCCGACTGGTCGTCATCGGTTATCACCGTCATATCCTTGGCTTCTGTGCCGGTTGGCGCCGGGGGCGGAGGCGAAAGCGTCGGTTCGTCCGGCCCGCCGGGCAGGCTCATGACCAGGCCGATGTGTCCGCGCGAATCGTAGCGATTGTCGAACCCGGTCTTGATCAACTGAAAGCCATAATCAAAACGAAAGGTCATGTAAGGCGTGATGTTGTACCGAAGCCCCGGGCCGACGCCGAGCAGGTTGGTGTTCGGATTCGTCTGGGTTGGGCCGGGGCTGTGGAGGCTGCTGCCGCCGTAATCGACAAATCCCAAAAGTTGAAGCTGATCCGTCGCCCCGGCAAAACCAACCATGTTGCCCAGGCTGACTGGCGGCGTTACCAGTTCACTGGAGAGCAAAAAGCCCTCGTCGCCGTTGGCCTCGCGCTCGTCGTAACCGCGCACGGTGTCGTAACCGCCGAGGCCGAGTTGCTCGCTCGGGAGCAGGGCCCGATCGGAGATTTGCAGCACGCCACGCTCGTTCCAGGTAAAATCATAAGGCAGCCTGGTCACGCGATTGAGGTTGAATTGGGCGTACTCATAATAGGGCTTCGCATCGATGTTCTGCATCTGGTAGGCCTGCGTCGTATCGCCGGACGTCAGGTTTCCCGGGCTAACATAGCCCATGATGCTGCCCGTGGTGGTGCCGTCGGGATCGACATAGGAACCCTGGTAGCCAAGGACAAACTGGACCACATCCGCGGGGACGCTGCTCACCACGGGCGTCCCGCCAAAGGCCAGATTATTATTGCTTTCCTTGAAGTCGAAGCCGGCGACGAGCGAATGCGTCAAGTTCGTCGGCGCGCGCAGCGGCACTTCGTAGCGAAGGCTCGCCTGCCAGGACGTTCCGGTCGTGTGGAAGAGACCGGGCGTGGTTGTTCCCGGCACGTTCGCGCTGGATTCGCTGTAGTCGCCATAAATGGTCAGGATATGGCGCCAGGGCAGCGGGATGATCCATGATCCGGAGTGGGCCGTGAAGAGATTGGTATCCTCCGCCGTGGAGAATTGATAGGAGAGCTGCTGGTCCAGGCCGAGGAAGTCGCCATAATTGAAGCCGGCAAAATAGCGCCAATCGCCGGTGAACTGGTTGCCCGCGTCATCAAGGCCGGCAAAGACGCGCAGCGGCAGACGATCCGCCGTCTTCACGGTGAGATTGGTCAGGCCCGGGGCATCTCCGGGACCAAAGACAACATCCGATTGATGAAAGGGATTCTGGTTCATCCAGTCGATGTCCTCCCTCAACATTTGGCCGCTGATGGGATCGCCGGCGTGCAGGCGCAAGTCATTGCGGAAATCGTCATTGGGGAAATATTTGGCGCCCTTGGCCGCGACTTCCCCGACGTGGCCCTCCACGACCACAATTTGCACGTAGCCGTTGGTGATATTTTGCTGCGGTGCAAAAACATTGACGATGGGCCGGTCGTGATTGCGGTAATACACCACCACCGCACTCGTCAATTTATCAAGTGAGCCGATGGTGAACGGCTGACCGATGAAGGGTAGGACGATGGGGGCAAAATCGGGTTGTGCGGCAAACTTCACATCGCCGGGATCAATCGGCTGCCGGCCCCTGAAACCCTCGGCCTGAACTTCCCTGACCGAAGAAACAAATCGGACCCCCGCCAGTCGTTTTGCGACCACGACATCCGCCGAAGCCCCTCGTCCATTTTTGGGAGGCGCAACCGCGATATGGGCCGGCGGATTGGATGGCGGCATGCTCGGCGCCACTTGTTGAAAAGTTTGCGCCCCGGCGATGGAAATTCCGCCGAGAGCAAACCCGAGAAGGGTTGAGTTGAATCTCCCATTATTCCAGACCGGGCGTTTTGTCAGCATTTTCATCATCCCCTTATGTCCCAGATCAATGACCCGCAGCCTGGCTTAACTCGTTGAGGACGGAAGACCCGGCTTGCTGCTGGAACAAATTCAAAATGACCGGATCAGTGATTTGCACCTGGGTCACTCCCTGCGAGATTTGCGCGTATTCGTTGAGATGCACGATCTGCGAGAAACCGGAGTTTTCCGACAATTTGCCGCCGCTTGATCCCGTGTTAACCGGCGAACCATCCTTGATGTCCTGGAGGATGCCCGCGATGGTCAGGTCCGTATTCGCATTTCCGAGGTTTTTGAGTCTGCGATGGAGTTCCGGCCCGGATTCCTGTTCCCCGGAAGGGGCCACACCACCCGCACCGGGAACGATATCGGTGTTGATCGTGAGAGAATCACCCTGTTCATCGAAGACGGTGATTACCAGAGTCTCGACGTTCGTCACCGGATTGGTGTCCGAATTGTTGATGGGCTCTACGGGGTTGTCCGGATTACCGGGGCTGGCTGGCAATCCCACCGGAATCACCGGTGGAGTAATCGTCTTGGTCGCAATGGGCAGGCCGATCAACTGGGGCGTGAGGCTATCGTTATAAGTCGTCCAGACATTGGTGAAATCAAAAGTCGGTTCGGTCAGCGCAGTGGCCTGGATGTAGCTTTCCGACTGCAATTCGGCCGTCGTCGCTTGAAATACGCCCACGGTGGTATTCGGTACTTCATCCGATCCGACTCCCGATACAACTTCGCTTCCGGCTGAATCCGTGTCCCAAAAACTGTTACTGATGGTGCTGCCAGTATTATACCCTTCAAATCCGCCGACATAGAGGGATCCTCCGGTGAAGCTAATGCTGCTGGTGGTGTAGGTATTGCTGATCGTGGCCCCTCCGTAACCAACCAATCCGCCCACATACACTTCACTATCTCCGCCACCGCTATTCGTGGTGACCGAACCGATGCTGAAGGCATTGGTAATTGTGGCGCCTCCGGCATAGCCCACCAGGCCGCCCAGATTAAGGTAATCACTGTTCACATCGCTAACCGCGCCACTGCTGTAGGCGATATTGAGCGGGTTTCTCAGATCCCCCACCAGGCCGCCCACATCGACGCTCCCGTTTCCCGTAACCGTTCCCGTGCTGTAAACATGGCTGATCAACGTGGCGAAGCTAAAACCACACAGCCCGCCGATATCGGTATCCAAACCGCCGTTGACCGCCGCCGTGCTGTAGGAGTTGGTGATCGTGCCGGTGCCTCCTTCCTGGCTGCCATTTTCGCCCACCAAGCCGCCCGCATCGTCAGCCTCATCAACGCCGGTAACCGTCCCGGTGGAATAGGCGTTGTTAATCGTGCCAAGGTTGTTCCCGATCAAGCCGCCTTCCTCGTAGCCTCCGGTGATGTTGACGTTGGTCACGCCCACATTTTTGATGGTCGATCCAGCCGTGTTCAAGCCGAACAGGCCGGTATCCGTATCGACGGAAGCTGTGTTGATGGTGAGACCGTCGATCGTGTAGCCCTGGCCGTTGAACGTCCCGCTATAAGCGGTGGTGTTACTGTTCCCAATCGGTACAAAGCCCGCGCCGGCGTTCCAGTTGGACGTTCCCGAGGCGTCGATGTTGTCGACCAGTTCGGCGTTGTCGCCGAGAAGGTTTCCGCTCGGCGAGGCGAGCCCCTGGAGGCCGTAGACGTCGGCGATTTCATCCGCATTGCCATCGGTCGTGTCGATGCCCGCGAAGCGCTCGAAGGTCGATTCACCCAGCAATTCGAAATCGCCCGCGCTGAAGGCGGGCAGCGAGCCTGTGATGTTTTGTCCAACAATCTGGCTCCAGGTCCCGCTCTGCAGGAGGAAGCTGCCCACATCAACCGTGCCCGTGTCGGTGATTGTTCCCGTGGCGTTAAATGCCGCCGAGCCGGACGTGGTAAGCGAACCGCCCAGGGTCATGTCCGGGGCGGAAAAAGCAGCACTGCCGACGTTGATTGCGCCCGAGGTGCCAATCGAGGATGTGGCTGTCAAGGTCACCGCGCCGGTCGAGTTCAGCGAACCGCCCAGCGCCAGACTGTGAGCGGAGAGTGTGGTGTTGGGCGTCGACGTCGTGAGCACCGAGTTCGCGTCCGTGGTCAGCGTATTCGCGACGGTGATGTTGCCCTCCACGTTATAGTTCGTCATCGGCAGGACGATCATGTTGATCCCCTCATTCGTGGTCAGAGCGGCGCTGAGAACCGAATAGTTGATCCCAGCGGTCGTCAGGGAGCCAGCCGTTGTGCCCAGCGCGGTGTTGCTGGCCGTATTGGCCATCACGCGCAGGGTGCTTCCCCAGATATCGACACCCGTGATGGTGGTCGCCGGGATAGTCGCCTGATAGTAGGTGTTGCCGTCGTGGAGGGGATCGGTCAGCAGAATGCCACTGGTCAGGTCGGTGGAACTGACCATGAAGTTAAACGCTCCCGAGGAGTTGGTCGTGGTCGATCCGAGCAGGGTGCCATCGAAGACGAGATCGATCGTGGTGTTCGCCGGTGCGGCCGTGGTGCCGCTGTCGATGTAGTCGATACCGCTCAGCCCCGGCAGAGGCGACCCGCTGGCATAGTAGAGGGTGTTCGCTGTGACGGCAGGCCCGGGATAATTCGTGTTGTAGATCGTCTGGGCCGGAGTGAGTCCGTCCAGCACCGCATTGCCGGGATTCGGCGCATAGAGGGCATAAGAAGCGCCGCCAGAAACCGACAAGGCCGTCGCGCCTGCCGTGTTGACGAAATCGCCAGTGCCGGTGACGGCCAGGGTGATCGTGTTGCCCGATCCGCTCGTGGAGATGACGGGTACTCCGGCATTCGATTGCGAGAGACTAATACCGCCCGCCCCGGAAGTAACCAAGGTGATGTTGCTGCCCGTACCCGTGGTGGCGATGACGGGAAGATCACTCGCTGTACCGGTGATCGGCGAGATGTTGGTCAGCGTCATGCTATCGCCCGAAGCCAGATGGATCGTGACCGGGCCGAGGCCCGCTTCGTCCACTTCTCCATAATTGAGATTATCATTTCCGCCGATCGTCCCAACCACCAGGTCTGAATTGTCATAGAGTTCGAATCCGTCCGTGCCGACGAGAACTCCATCCAGGGTTTCAATCTGGTTCAACGTCGAGGTCAGGTTCATCGTGCCCGTCGGGTTAAGCGTGATGCCCTGGGTGGCAATCGTACTGGCTGCGCCGCCCGAAATGAAATTATTGAAGGAGGAGAAGCTTGGGGCAGCGGAAAAAATATTGGGCGCGGCAAAGCTCTTAAAGACATCGTAGAAATCCCCCGTCATGGCCAGGTTTTCCGTGATCAACGCGGAACTGGGATCCTCCGCGATGGCGCTGCCTGAAGCGCTGCCGAGAGTAAACGTGAGACTGTGTTTCGAGCCGGAATCCGTCAGCGAGCTATCCGTCGCAAGAATCAGGATCGTGGGCGGGACATCGCCACCGCCGTTGGGAATCGCGGTCGACCCTGAAGTGCCGGTCTGGACCGTGGTGTGCGCGAGATTCAGCCCCGTCAAGTCGGCCGCCGGGCCGCCCGATCCGCCCGTAGCCGCCAGGAAAATGAGGCCGCTGGTCGTCGTGACGTTGGCATATTCAAGATCGACGCCGTCAGCGGAACCGCTCGACTCCGATCCCATCGCGCCGCCGATGCCGCCGATGCCGATGCTTCCCCCGCCCGTGGCGGAAATCACTTCCGGCGTGCCCGAGGTGCCCAGAATCTGCACGCCATCCGAGACGACATTCTCGCCCGTGGCGGCGTATCCCGATACGATACTACCAAGGCCGCCAATATCGATCGCGCCTGCGCCGCTGTTGGTGACATTCGAGCCTTGCGAAATGGAAACGCCAATTGACTTCGCCACCTGGGACGACGAACTCTGGGCTCCTCCCGCTTCTCCCGAGATGATAATCGGAACATACTCAACATCGCTGTTTCCCGAAGCTGTTATCGAGGTACCCACCATGGCGACGCCATAGCTGCTCGGTGCAATGGCGGAATCTCCGTTGTCCGTCGCGAGGACTTCCGTTGTCTTCACGCCACCCATGATGTCGATGGAATCGCTATGGTCAGGATTCTCTCCTGTGGACGTGAGCGTCGAATTGTCCAGCGCAACCCCGGCCACGGTATAGGCCGCTCCAATGGTGCTGCCGCTGTTCAGCGTCTCCGCCCGAACATCGCCACCAATTTCCACTGTGCCGTTAATAACATGCACTGTGCTGTCGCTAATTCCGACCCCAGCCGCATCACTGACATCGTCAGCATAGGCATGGCCCTTTAAAGTCATTTTACCAGTCGAGTAGGATGTAATGGTCGAGCCGTCGGTGATTACAAGTCCAGCAGCCGTGGCGGCCCCGAAAGTCGCGGGCGCAGATGTAACCGTCCCAATATCCGAATCACCGTGAACATCGAAATCAACGTCGCCCGGCGAGCCGGCGGAACCACTGGTCAGCATGGAGTCGTCTATCAGCACGCCAATGGCAGCATTTCCCGCCGAGACCAACCCGGTGCCATCGACGTAGACACGGCTGTCATTGTCACCTTCGGCAGTGATGGACGAGCCGTTGGTGATGCTCACACCCGCCACTCCAGGCGTGGCAGATAATCCGGAAATCTGCAGGTAGGGACTGGTCGTGGAGGCATTATTGCTGCCCAGGACCAGGTCAACGGAAGAGGCGTTGATCGTCACCTGACTGCTAGGAGTGTTATTGCCGATATTATAACCAAGCAGCATGTTCGTCCCGGTGATGACCGAGTTTGTGATATTAAGTTGGCCGGTAGTACCGCTGAAAGGATTACCGAGAATCAAGGCCGACGCAAAATTGGGAATGCCGGCATAGGTAGTCGTCACATTCGCGCCGGTCAAATTAATGTTGAAGGAATTCACGGTCAGCGCATAGCCCGATATCGTCGAGGTGATGTCGACCGTGCCGGTTGCCGCCGTGGTGTTCACGGTCAGCGTCGTGTTGGCTGTCCAACTGATGTTGTCTTCAATGGTCACGGTGTTGGTGGCGCTGATCGTGGTGTTGCTGGAGGCAAGCATCGCAGCCACCTGTGCTCCGGTTTTATCGCCGCCCGTGGCCGCAACGGTGAAGGTCAGAGGATCGAGGAGCAAATTGCCGGTGATTCCGCCCGGCGAGGTGGTATCGACCGTGCCGGTGATCTGCGCCGTGCTCCCGGATATCTCTACATTCCCGCCTGCGCCGCCCTGCCCGCCCCTGGCGAGAATCTTGCCCCTGTGAATTGTCGTGCCGCTCATGTTCTTGAGCGTGACCGTTCCGCCCTGCCCGCGCGCGACCGTGGCGGAAGCGTCGAGCGTGCCACAATTAATCAGTGTGTTACCCGTGACGGAAGCTCCCGTGCCCACCACGGTAATCGTGCCGCCGTTGCCGTTGGCCTGCCTGGCCGAGATCGTTCCGGTGTTGGTGATATCTCCGCCATCCGACGTGAGGTAGACCTGGCCATTGATGGTGGCGATGCCCGTGGCGGCGATGTTGCCGGTGTTGTTGATCGCCAGCGCGTAGGCATTTCCTCCCGCCGCCCTGAGCTCCGCCGACGCGGCACGGATCGCGCCGGTGTTGGTGACGCCGGTGGCTTTTGGCGTGGCCGTGGGATCGACCTGCACGAAGAGATGCTGGTCGCCCGCTTTCTGCAACAGCACGGAAGTGCCCGCGGCCAGGCCGACGTTGCCCTGCGGCGCAGTGATCGTCCCGCTGTTGTTGACCTGGGACGCGATGAGATAAACATCGCCCGTCGAAGCGTGGATGGTTCCCTGATTGACGACGCTCGCAGTCGACGAGCCGCCGAGGTTGAGATTGCCCTGCTGATTAAATTGGGTATCGGAGAAGTTCAAAGTCGAGGCGATAAAACCTGCCGTGTTAACCACGCCGGAAGCGCCGACCACAATGCCGTTGGGGTTGATGAGATAGAGCTGGCCGTTGGATTGCAGTGTGCCGTAAATCTGCGACATGTTGTTGCCGACCACGCGATTCAACGTGGCCGAGGTGCTCGATGGTACTTCAAATCGAGTCAGCTCACCCGAGGCGATGGAGAAATCCTGCCAATTGATACTCGCCGTTGTCGTCGCTTGATTAACGGTAACCGTGCCCGGCACAGTGGTGATCGTGGCGGAGCCTGACGTGACATGACCGCCGGTTGGATTCGCCCGCGACAAGATCAACTGCGCCAGGAACAAAAAAAATATTGCTAAAACGAAATAGTTGCGCTGACGATTCCCGGCCAAACTGAATGTGCCCGTGGTGCGCATAAGGTTCGTAGCTGTGGATTTAACAAGTCATTGCCAAGTAGAAACCAGTGGTATATCTCGTGTTTCCAGTAAGCTGTAAAGATTAAAATAGATATTCAACGAAAAAGGATTAGTGTCATTTACAGCATGCCCATTATCCGAGCAGGACTATCCATTTACTTAAATCCGCAAAACGTATCGTGGCGAACGATATACGCTTGGAAAGAGGTCACGGACGATAGCGATCAATCCCCGAAGTTGCCATCCCCAAAAAAAGAGGGTTCTCCCTAAAATGCATCGCGCGAGGGATTGGCAATGGCTGAAATCTTTCCCTCGTTCACGGTCGAGTAGGTTTTGCCGTCCTTGACGATTACCGTGTAGAACGTGCCCCGGGCTGCGGCGGCACCCTCGGGAGTCTGCACCTGAAAATCGGTGACCTTGGGCGTGCTCGGGTCGACCAGCACACTGACCACTCCGGAGGTGAGTTCCAACCGCGCTTTGCGCTCGGTGACATCTCCGCCGCTCTTTTGGAAAGCCAGTGCATTAATTCGCAGGATTGAATCAGGCCCTATTTCAACCGCCGAACCCGGAGTCGCCTGTAACACAGCCGCGCCATCGCTCCCTGTCCGCACCGTGCTTCCCACCGGAAGGACCTGACCCACCTGAAGCGGCTTGAACGAGGACGATTGCGGCGGCGCATATTCAACTGTGCCCGTGACGGAAAAAGCGGTGGCGGGCACGGTGTCGGCACGGAGGTTTCCGGCCATGAAAATAGTCGTTGCAAGGCTTGCGCCGATAAGAGCCCTGAACATTTTCACGTTGCTTTCAATAGTTTGAAATGAACGAATAGGCAACTAAAATCCCCCGCGAGCTAGAGGCTGTCCGATCCATCGAAAGCTTGACGATCACCGCATCACGGTATTTTCTGACTAGATATATGAGTAGCTCGATACCAGTAAAAATTGGAATGGTCGGTGTTGGTCGAATGGGTGCAAACATGGCGCGCCGGCTGGCGGAGAAGGGTTTTCAGGTGAGCGCCGTCTATGACGTGCGCCGCGCCGCCGCCGAGGAGCTGGCCAGGGAGATGGGCTGCTCCGCACCGGAGAAATTGTCGGAGGTTACAGCAGCGTCGGATTTCGTTTTGACCGTGGTTTCCGACGACAGTGCCATGCGGAATATTTTCAGCGCATCGGGAGACAACCTTCTCATCGGCGCTGCGGACCGGACTTTCATCAACTTTGCCACCGTATCGCCGCAGGTGCATCTCGAAGTCGAAGCAGCCGCCCATCGCGCGGGGGCAGCGGCCATCGAGGCCTGCATGGCTTCGAGCATCACGCAAGCCCGGCAGGGAACGCTCTATTTAATCCTGGCGGGAGATTCCGCCGTGGTGGAAAAAGCCGCGCCGATTTTGGAGGCACTGAGTTCCGCGCGCCGTTATGTGGGGCCAACGGGCCGGGCCGCGCGGGTGAAGGCGCTGGTCAATATGGTGATGAATATCAACACGGCAGGATTGGCGGAGGGACTGGGATTGGGCGACGCGCTGGGAATTGACCTGGCTGTGCTGCGCGAAATTTTCTCGCAGACCGGCGCGAATTCCCGCGTGCTGGAAACGGATGGAGCCGACATGCAAAACCGGGAGCATGACTGCTATTTTTCCGCCGCGCACGCCGCCAAGGACTCCGGAATAGCGGTGGCATTGGCCGCGGAGGCCGGAGTCCGGGTTCCGCTGGCCGAAGCCACGCTCGCGCAATATCGCCTGATGATCGCAAAAGGCTTGGGTGAACTCGACAAGTCGGGCGTGGCCGAATTGACGTTCAAGGGGCGAGGCAAGTAGCGCCCTCCGGCCCGCGATCCGATTGGCGCAAGCTCAAATTTGCGTTTAGCTTGAAACGCCATGGACGTTGTCTCCCTGAAGGAAATGATCGCGCGCGAAGACGAGGCGTTCCATTCCGGCATCACCGCCGGCGCGTTGATGGAAGCTGCGGGAGAGGCCATGGCCGCGCGGATCTCGGCGATTTATCCCCACACGCGAAACTTTCTGGTGTTGGTGGGCAAAGGCAATAACGGCGGGGATGGCGTAGTCGTTGCCCGGCATCTGGTGCAAGCGGGAAAGGCGGTGCGGGTGGTGCTCGCCGCGCCGGAAGATCAACTCGGCGAATTACCGGGCGCAAACATCGCGAAATTGCGCAGCGAATTTCCTGCGGTCCAAATTTCGCCATGGCGTGACGAGATCCTCTTGCCCGGAAGCGACACCGTGCTAATCGATGCGCTGCTGGGAATTCAAGCGCGCGGCGCGTTGCGCGGAGTCGTCGCGCAAATCGTGGCAAAACTCAACGCCGCGCGAATGGCGAACTTCTTCCGCACCGTCGCGCTTGACCTGCCCACCGGACTCGCCGCTTTCGATGAGGGAAAAACTCCCGTGGATAAGGACGCTGCCGTAGTGGCGGATGTAACCATCGCGGTCGGCTTTGCCAAGGAGGTGCTTGTGCGCGAGGCGTTGTCGGCCTGGGTCGGACGGCTGGAAATTGTGCCGTGGAGTGCAACGCTGACTCAATCGACCACGCGTCAGGTGCTCGTGCCGCACGAATTGCCCGGTCTCCTGCCACGCCGAAATGCGCTCTCTTATAAAGGCGATTTTGGCAAGCTCGTTATCATCGCGGGGAGCCTGGGTTTTACGGGCGCACCGGCTCTTTGCACGCAGGCCGCGCAGGCGATGGGTGCCGGATTGCTCTCGGTCGTCACGCGTCCGGACGCGATTCCCATCGTCGCGGCGCAGGCTCCGCACGAAGCGATGGTTTCGTGCTGGCCACACGGCGGAATTATTCCCGACGTGATCGAGAAGGCCTCGGCGATCGTGATCGGGCCCGGCCTCGGCGTCGATGCGGAAACGGTGATGATGCTGCGCGCCGTCCTCGGGATCGGTTGTCCGGTGCTCATCGACGCCGACGGGCTGAATACGATGGCGCAACATCCCGAGCTGTTCGACGAAGCAAAAGGGCATGTTTTGCTGACGCCGCACGTCGGCGAAATGACGCGCCTGATCGGCCGCAAGTTTTCCCCGGATGAACGCGAATCAGTCGCGCGCGAGTTTGTGGAGAAGCATAACGTCACACTTGTGCTCAAGGGAACGCGCACGCTGATCACCGCGCCGGGCCGGCCCTTCTTCATCAACACCACGGGCAATCCGGGCCTGAGCACGGGCGGTTCGGGCGACACGCTCTCGGGCATGTTGGGCGCGCTACTCGCGCAGGGCCTCTCGCCGCTCGATGCCGCGCGCCTGGGCGTCTGGCTGCACGGCCATGCCGCTGATCTCGTGCTGAATGAACGCGGTTGCGAAGAAGGGCTCACGCCGACGATGCTCAGCGCTCACCTCGGCGCCGCGCTGGTTTCGTTGCGGGCGCAGGCCGTCGCGCCAGCGGGGTTGATTGAACGCGCGAAAGCAGTGTAGAAACTTTTTTCAGAGGCAGCGCGAAGATTTTAAGCCGTTTAAGCCGTTTAGGCTGCGCAGCGCTAACGCCTTCGGCAAAAATATGCCATAATGTCGGCATGAATTACCGGCCGAACATCTTCCCACCATCCTTGGAGATGGAATTCCACCGCAGGATCCCCGCCATCTGCCTGCTCATACCACTCCATACCACTTCATAACGGAACATCCCGCCCCCCCTCCCCCCTCATGTCCTTCATGGCCCTGTCTAATTCCGTCCAGACAGTCATGGGCCGCCGCTACAACTGAATGAATCTCGATTCGATCCTCCAGCGCGAACTCGCCAAGCTCGAAGAGGCCGACCTGCGCCGCACCTTGCGCGTGGCGGATGCAGGTGTATTGAACTTCGCCGCGAACGATTACCTCGGCCTGAGCCATCATCCCGCGCTGATTGAAGCGGCTCGCCTGGTCACGGCACAACACGGCACCGGCGCGGGCGCATCGCGATTGGTCACCGGCACGGACACCGCCGTGCTAGCCTTGGAAGAACAGCTCGCCACGTGGAAGGAAAAGGAAGCGGCGCTGGTTTTCAGCAGCGGTTATGCCGCCGCGCTCGGGACGATTCCGGCGCTGGTCGGCAAAGGCGACACGGTGATTCTGGACAAGCTCGCCCACGCCAGCCTGATCGACGCCGCACGGTTGAGCGGCGCGACCGTGCGCACGTTTCTCCACAACGACATGGGCCGCCTGAAAACTCTTCTCGCAAAAATCTCCTCCGCTAAGACACGTGTCCTCATCGTCACCGAATCGATCTTCTCGATGGACGGCGATGCGGCGCCCTTGCGCGAATTGATCGAGTTAAAGGACAGCCACGGCGCGTGGCTGCTCGTTGACGAAGCGCATGCGACGGGACTCTACGGCGCGACGGGCGCGGGCCTGGTCGCGGAGACCGGACTGAGCGACCGTGTGGAGATCGTTATGGGCACGTTGAGCAAGGCGCTCGGCAGCGTAGGCGGCTACATCGCCGGATCGCGCATAGTTATAGATACGCTCATCAATCGCGCCCGCAGTTTCATTTATTCGACCGCGCTTCCGCCCGGCGCGATTGCGGCCAGTCGCATGGCGGTCGAACTCTGCCAGACGCGCGAAGGAGCCTCCCTGCGCGGGCATCTTTGGGGACACGTCGCCCGTTTTCACGCCGGTTTGCCCGCCCGCTGGAAAAGCGGAACGCTATCCTCGAGCGCGATTCAACCGCTCATCTGCGGTGAAGCTTCCGCGGCATTAAAATTGGCGGCCGCTCTGCGCGAACAGGGCTTTCTCATCCCCGCGATCCGCTATCCGACCGTCCCGCGCGGGTCGGCCCGACTGCGTGTCACGCTCAGCGCAGCTCACGCAAACAAAGATGTCGATGCTCTCAATCACGCTTTAGCGAAGCTTTAGTTTTATTTGAACCGCTTTTACCGAGAGACGTCCAAAAGGGGAGCTTTTCCAACGACTGGTGTCAGAAGTCGCCGACAAAACGCGATTATGAATAGGAAATCGGAGGAGTCGCGGGCATCGCAGGTTGTCACGCGTCGCTCTTCCGCGCTAAAATCATGATTATGCCTCCCCTCATCCAAAAAATTGAGCCCGGCGATGTCATCGGACGTTGCCGGACCATCCGCGAGCTCGGCCGCGGCGGGGTGGGGACGGTTTACCTGGCCACTCACCAGACATTGCAGATCGAAGTGGCGCTGAAGGTTCTTTCTCCGGCACTGTCGATGGATAAT
>Ga0116229_10009775_pt1 | contig 14558 bp, 11 predicted proteins | sample S1TSphgellanicum_3_FD_87313 | JGI IMG/M metagenome (GOLD analysis project Ga0116229, IMG submission 87313) | Host-associated microbial communities from peat moss isolated from Minnesota, USA - S1T2_Fc - Sphagnum magellanicum MG | ecosystem: Host-associated > Plants > Peat moss > Unclassified... | reverse complement strand
TAATTGTAAAATTTGTTAAATTTTTTGGCTTAAAAGTTAATAGGGTTATCATTAATTTTTTCTTTACAAATAAGGGGTGATAAGAAGAATTTTTTCTAATTTCTAATTAGAGTTTTATTTCTTTTTAGAATTGAAATCAGTTGATTGTTACTCAATAAGTTTATTCTAAATTTTATTTAGGTATTTTTTTATTATATTTTTAATGTTATCTGTTTCTAACGTTTTTTTAATTTGGCTTATAATAGAGTTAATATTTTTGTTTTTTTTATTGGTAATTATTTTAACAGAAGTTAAAAGAATTGGGTTGATTATTTATTTTTTTTTTCAAAGTCTTATGTCTTTATTATTATTTATATTATTGGTTATAAGGGGGGATATATTAATTTTTATTTTGTTATTGGCAAAATTAGGTTTGTTTCCTTTTTTTTATTGAATAGTTGTTGTTACTTTGAAAGTTGGATTTTTGGGAAATTTTTTTGTTTTGAGATTACAGAAATTTAGTGTGTTTTGAATAATATGATTACTTTTAAAAGTTAGGGCTGTTTTTGTTTATTTTATAATGTACTTAAGGGTTTTTTTTGTTATTATAAGTTTGTTGATAATTTCTGATCTGTGATTATTATTAGTTTATTCTTCAATTTCTAACACTGCTATAATTGTTTTGAGAATTTATGGTTCTTGGTTTTTTAGGTCTGTTTTTTTGTATTTATGTGTAGTGTTTTTTATTGTTCTTTTAGTGAAGTATTCTTATTCTTATTTAGAAATGCTTTTAATTGTTATGTTATTTTTGGTTATTCCCCCTTTTTTGCTTTTTTTAATAAAACTTTATATTGTTTTAAGTATAGGGTTTTTTTTAAAAATAGCTTTTTTTTTAGTTGTTTTTGATGTTTTGGTTTTGTTTTATTATTTTAGTTTAATTTTTATAAAATTTATGTTATTAGATTTAAGGTTTTTTATTTATGTTATAAATATAGTTTTATTAATTTTTATTTTAATTTTGAGTAATTGTGTTGCGATGATTATTTTCTACAAATCATAAAGACATTGGAACTTTGTATTTTATTATTGGTGTTTGATCGGGATTTTTAGGTGCGAGAATTAGTTTGATTATTCGAACTGAGTTAGGGATGGTTGGCAGAATTATTATAGATGAGCAGATTTATAATTCTATGGTTACTGCTCATGCTTTTTTAATAATTTTTTTTTTTGTTATACCTGTAGCTGTAGGTGGTTTTGGAAATTGACTTTTACCTTTAATAATAAATGTAATAGATATAGCATTTCCTCGTTTAAATAATTTGAGGTTTTGGTTAGTACCAGTGGCATTGTTATTTATAAGAATAAGGATATTAATTGGTTTGGGGGCAGGTACTGGATGGACAGTTTATCCGCCTTTGTCTAATTCTGTATATCATTTTGGGGGTTCTGTAGATTTAGCTATTTTTAGGTTGCATGTAGCGGGTGTATCTTCTATTTTAGGGGGTATTAATTTTATTACTACTTGTCTTAAAGGAAAAATTAGTTATGTTTTAAGTTTAGAATTTCTGAATCTTTTTGTTTGAGCTATAATTGTTACTAGATTTTTATTAGTTTTGAGTCTTCCTGTTTTAGCTGGTGGTATTACCATACTTTTATTAGATCGTAATTTTGGGGCTTCTTTTTTTGACCCTAGGGGAGGGGGTAATCCAATTTTGTATCAACATTTATTTTGATTTTTTGGGCATCCTGAAGTTTATATTTTGATTGTACCTGGTTTTGGAATAATTTCTCAAATCGTGATTAGGATTTCGAAAAAAGGGGAAATTTTTGGTTATTTAGGAATAGTTTATGCTATAATTTCTATTGGGTTATTAGGTTTTATTGTGTGAGCTCATCATATGTTTACTGTAGGTATGGATGTTGACACTCGTGCTTATTTTACTGCTGCTACGATAGCAATTGCTGTCCCAACTGGTATTAAGATTTTTAGTTGAATTGGTACTTTATTTGGGGGTATCTATACTTTTGATTATTTGATTTTGTGGGTTTTAGGGTTTATTTTTTTGTTTACGATAGGTGGTTTAACTGGTATTATTTTGTCTAATTCTAGTTTAGATATTGTACTCCATGATACATATTATGTTGTTGCTCATTTTCATTATGCTTTGAGAATAGGAGCTGTTTTTAGTCTGTTAGCTGGATTTTTTTATTGGTTTCCTTTGTTTTCTGGTGTTTCGATAAATTCTAATTTTTTGTTAGTTCAGTTTTTAATTTTATTTGTTGGTGTAAATATAACTTTTTTTCCTCAGCATTTTTTAGGCTTGTCTGGTATACCTCGTCGTTATTCTGATTATTCTGATAGGATGTTATTCTGAAATATTGTTTCTTCTTTAGGAGCATTTATTTCTTTTTTTGGAGGTGTGATAATTTTATTTATTGTTTGAGAGGCTTTAGTTAGTAAGCGTTCAATTGTGACTGTTTTAGTTGGGTATTGGGATGTAGAATGAAGTTATGAATATCCTTTAAGTTTTCATGCTTCTAATGAAACAGCTAAGATTTATTTATAGTTTAAAAGTATTTAATACGTTTGATTTCCAATCAATTATAATTAAATTAAATATAAAAGCTTTAAGTGTACAATTGCAAATTGTAAGATGTTTTATTATAAAGTTTTATTTTACTTTTTGTATAAAGGATAAAATTAGAAAATAAAATATTTAATTATTTTTTTTTTAGATAAAATTTTTTGTGAAAAATACTAAAGTAAGAAAATTAATTGATAATGATAAATTTGGTTTTATTATATCTTTTGTTAGTTTTTGTTTTTAATTGATATTTGTTTTAAATTCTATTATTAAATTTTTATATTATTAAGATGAGTTAAATCATTAATTTGGTATGGTTGTTAAAATAATTGGGTGTTAGTTTTACTGTTTATTAAAAACATAGTTTGTATTTTTACAAGTGGTTTCTGCTCAATGAATTTAAATAGCTGCAGTAATCTGACTGTACTAAGGTAGCATAATCATTAGTTTCTTAATAAGAAACTGGAATGAAGGAATGTAAAAATTATTGAATTTTTAGCAGTTTTGTTAATTTTTAATTAAAGTGAAAATACTTTTTTTATAATATTAGACGATAAGACCCTATAAATTTTTAATTTTGTTTTATTTGGGGTAAATTTTTCTAGTAGAAAATTGTTTGTTTTAATTACTTTAGGGTTAACAGGGTAATAGCAGAATTTAGATCTTATTAATTTTGTTGTTTACTACCTCGATGTTGGATCATTATAATAATAAAGTAGTCTTTATTAATTTTAGTCTGTTAGACTATATAAATTTTACGTGATCTGAGTTTAGACCGATGTGAATTAGGTTAGATTTTATCTTTATTGATAATGGTGTAGTACGAAAGGAAAATTATTTTTATTATTAATAGTATGATGTCAGAATAATGAGATAAATTTAGACTTTATTAATTTTATTAATTTTATTTTGGATTTCTTTTTTAATATTTAATTTTTCTTATTTGTTTAGTGTTTTATTTTTAGCTTTTTTAGTGTTATTAATGATGTTAGTAATTTTTTCTTCTATAATTTATATTAAATTTTTAATTATTTTAATTTATATTAGGGGAGTTGTTATTTTTATATTGTATATTTCATGTATGTGTTGGTACAAAAGAGATGTTTTTAGAAAAAGCTTTTTATTTTTTGGAATTTTTTTTTTATATCTATATGATTTTGGAAGCTATGTTAAATTAACTGATGTAGGAGAACATTTATGGATGTTTTTGTTTTTTAGTTTTTTGTTTAATAGTTTAGTTGTTGGTTATTCTATTAGTTTGTTTAAAATTTCTGGTTCTTTACGTTTTTAGGTTTAATAAGTTTATCTTAATGGTTTGCAGTCATTAGATTTTAAATCATAGTATTAAGGTTACGATCCTTATTGGTGTATGGTTAAGTAAGTAGATTATTCGATTTTTTGGTAATCGAGATTTTTTAATAAGGATAAAGCAAATTTTGTGTCGGTTTGTCGTATCGAAGAGTCTTCCTTAATGGTGAGAATTTTAGTTATGATAGTTATATTAGTTTGAATAAATTGAGTAAGAAGAGTAGTTTATAATAATACTTACGATTTTATTTTTTAGTTTAATTATATTAATGTTGTTATTTATGAATTTTAGTATGAATTCAAATAAAATCAGTATAAATTTTGTTTTGACAATCTTTATGGAAATTAAAAGTATTTCATATATTTTGGTTAAAATTATGATGGCAGTGGTTATTTTTTTATTTTTAAATTATAATAGTTATATCTATTATAGGGTGGGGTTAACTATAAATTATGGGTATGTTTTTATTTATTCTTTTTCTATAGTTTTTTTATTGTGAATTTTATGAATGGTAAATGATATTGTAACAATACTTAGACATTTTCTTCCTTTAGGGATTGATGGTTTATTAAAAGTTTTTATTCCAGTCTTAGAATTAATTGGGGTATTGATTCGACCTATGACTTTAGCTATTCGATTAGCTACTAATATTAGTTGTGGGCATGTGGTTTTGTTAATATTTAGGTTTTTTGCTTTTAATATTGCTAATTATTTGGTTTTTTCTATTAGGGTTTTATTATTTGGCCTTTATTTTATTGAATTTTTAGTTTGTGCTATTCAAGCATATGTTTTTTGGAGGTTGATTTATATTTATATAATAGAAATAGAAATTTAGATAGTTAAAATATAATGTTTGCTTTGTAAGCTTAAGTTTTCTAAGTAGCTGATTAGCGGTTTATTTACATTAAATAGGTTTTATAGTTTATTGTGCCAGAAAGTGGGTTACATTGATGTTGTAATAATTAAAATTTTAGTATGGCAGATTTATGTGTTGAATTTAAGTTTCGATTATATAACTGAAAATAAAGTTTTAGAATTAAGATTTTGGGGGTCTTAGGATAATTTTTAATTCGTTTGTTTTTTGAATTATTGATTGTTATTGTTATGGTTTTTTTAAGAGTTTGTTTTTTAACTTTGTTTGAACGTAAGGTGTTAGGCTACGTGCAAAATCGTAAAGGACCAACTAAAGTTTTATTTGCTGGGTTATTACAACCTGTTGTTGATGGTGGAAAACTAATTTTAAAAAGAATGCTTATTGAAAAGTTTTATTATTTTTTTATTCCTTTTTTTTCTATTATTATTATAGCTTTCCTTAGAGTCAGAATATGATTTTACAGGGTGAGTGTATTGTTAAATAATAGTATTTTTTTTATTTTGATAATAAGGTCAATTGTTGTTTATGTTTTGTTTATTTTAGGGTGAGGAAGTGAGAACGTTTATGGGGTTTTGGGTGGTTTACGTAGCTCATCTCAAATGGTGGCTTATGAAATTATTATATTTTTTGTCATAATTCTGGTTGTTATTTATTACAAAAGTTGAAATTTGTTAGATTATTCTTTTTCTATATGGTATATAAGAGATTTGTTTATTGTTTGGCTTTTAATTTTATTAGTTGAAACTAATCGTAGTCCTTATGATTTTGCTGAAGGTGAGAGTGAGTTAGTTTCAGGCTATAATATTGAGTATATAGGAGTTTTATTTGCATATATGTTTATTGCTGAATATGGTATATTAATTTTTTTTAGTTGAGTAACTAGTGCTATTTTTTTAGGGTATTATAATTTTTGATTGGTTTTAGTTTTTTTGGTAGTTGTTCGTGGTTTTGTTCCTCGAAGTCGTTATGATATTTTAATATCTAATTGTTGAAAATTTATTTTTATAGTTTTGAGGTTTTTGATATTTAAGTTTTTTTAATGTGAGTTGTTAAAAAAAATTATTTGGTTAAAATATTAAATTATTTTTTATTAGATTTAGCTAGACCTAGAAATTTATTATGATTTTGAAATTTTGGTTTTATATTAGGAATTTCTATGGTAATTCAGGTTTTGAGAGGGTTTTTATTGTCTTTGTATTATAATGACTCTGTAACTTATGCTTTTTACTCTGTTAATTATCTTATATTAGAGGTAGAAAATGGGTATGAGTTTCGTTTTATTCATTCTAGAGGAGCAAGTTTGTTGTTTTTTTTAATTTTTATTCATATAGGGCGAAGAATTTGGTTTAAGTCTTATTATATAATTGAGGTTTGAGAAACAGGAGCGGTTATTTTTTTAATTATAATAATAGTTTCTTTTTTAGGGTATGTGCTCCCTTGGGGTCAAATGTCCTTTTGGGCTGCTACAGTTATTACTAATTTATTATATGTTATTCCTTATGTAGGAGGTCTTGTTTTAGAATGGGTTTGAGGAGGCTTTAGTGTTGGCGGGCCTACCCTATCTCGTTTTTTTATTTTACATTATATTTTTCCTTTTGTAATTTTGGTGTTAAGTCTTGTTCATTTGATATTTTTACATGTGAATGGAAGAAGAAATTCTTTAGGAGTTACTTCTATTAATGATAAGGTTGAATTTCATTGGTTTTATTTATTGAAAGATATGGTATCTTTTTTATTTTTAATACTTTTTTTTGTTCTTATGTTATTGTTGATGCCTTTTGTTTTTATAGACTCAGAAAATTTTTTGTTTGTTGATATCATAAAAACACCTGAGCATATTAAGCCGGAGTGGTATTTCTTGTTTGCTTATTGTATTTTACGTAGGGTTCCTAATAAATTAGGGGGTGTTATTGGTTTAGTTATAAGGATTATTGTTTTAATGCTTCTTCCTTTGATAACTAAGAAATTTTTTAAGTTTAATGATTTAATTAGTTCTTATGTAGTAGTTTTCCATTTTGTTATCTTTTTTATATTGACTTGATTAGGGGGTTGTGTAGTTGAGTGGCCTTATAGAAGGTTAGGTGGTATAGTAAGTGTATTGTATTTTGTGTTATTTTTTTTTTAATTAAATAATTATTATTTTGAAAATAATATTTTTATTAATTTATGTTTTTTGGTGTTGTTATTGTAGGTTTAGTTTTGATAATAGGTGTGTTGTGAGGCGACTATATGAAAATGTTAATTTATTTAGAGATTATTAGGTTAGTGGTTCTTACTGTTTTTATGTTTGGCTTAAAGTTGGATTTTTTTTCTTTAAATTTTTTTTTTGGTTGTTTAATTTTTTTAGTATGTGAATCTAGTATAGGGTTTTTATTATTTATTTTTTATATTAGGATAGAAAGTGAAGTGGTGAAAAAGTTGAGGCTAGTTCAGTTTTAGCATTTTTAATTTTATGTAATTTAGAGGTTTTTGGTGTTTTACTTATGGTGGTTTTGTTAATTAATTCTTTATTTTTAGATGAAGAGTATTGGGCTTTAATTAAAATTTCTGAGATTAATTTTTGAATAAGTTTTTTAATTCTATTTTTGTTTTTAATAATAATAATAATCGAGACTACTATAAAAACTAGCTTAAATATTTTATTTGTTATTTTATTGTTAATTATATTGCTCAGTGATTTTGTTTCATTTTTTTTATTATATGAAATAGTTTTTATTATAATTATGTTTGCTATTGTTTTGTTAGGATATAGCTATGAACGTTTAATAGCCGCATTTTTGATAATATTTTATTCTTTTTTGTTTTCTAGCCCTATTTTAATAATGTTAGTATTATTTGATCATTCTTTTTTAATTAAGGAATGATTATATTATTCTGTTTTAATGAATTATTTTTTTGTGGGTTCTTTTATGGTTAAATTTCCGATTTTTGGTTTTCATTATTGGTTGCCTGTTGCTCATGTAGAAGCATCAACTATTGGGTCTATAGTATTAGCAGGCGTTTTGTTGAAATTAGGGTCTATTGGGTTATTGTACGTTATCATATATATGAATTTCATGATTAAATTTCATTACATAGTTTTAGCTGTGCTATTATTAATATTAATAATTGTAGTTTTAAGAGATTTAAAAATAATAATTGCATATTCTTCTGTAGCACATATGAGGATGGTATTTTATATTATAATATTAGGTTTTAGAGTTGGAAAAAAGGGGGCTATTTATATAATATTATATCATGGTTTTATTTCTCCTTTAATATTTTGGGTTGTAGGAATGTTAGCTTGATGAAAAACTCGTTCTTTGTTAGTGGTAAAAATAATTTCTTTTTCTTATGTGTTTATTTTAGTTTTGTTTTTACTTTGTATTATAAATATGGGGTTTCCTCCTTTCATAGGGTTTTTAAGAGAGATTTTAATACTTAAGGCTACTGTCTTGTATAATTTGTCAATAAGGTTATTAGTAATAGGTGTGTTGTTTAGTTGTTATTATAATATTTATTTATTTTGGTGTTTTAATGGTTTTATAGGAATAGTATTTAAATTAAATTTTTTTAGAATTGATTTATTTTTGTTTATGTTGTTGGTTAGGTTTTTGAATTTATATTAAGAAAGTAAATTATACGACATATTGTGGTTATGTAGAAATTTTAATAGTGGTTATGTTTATTACTAGAATTTTTTTAATAATTATTTTGTTAGCTTTATTATTTTTTTTTGTTTTAAACAGGAGTGTTTTTATTTTAAATATGAAATTATTTAATAATAGATTTTTAGCAGATTTAGAAATTTTGTTTAATGTATGGAGGGTTTTTTTTCTAATTATAGTTTTGATAATTAGAATAACAGTTTTATTGTTTTCTTTTTCTTATATAAGAGGAACAAGAGTTGCTAATTTTATTATTTTATATTTAAGTTTTATTATTAGTATATTATGATTAATTTTAAATAATAGGTTTTACTGAATAATGTTTGGTTGGGATGGTTTAGGAGTAGTTTCTTTTTTGTTAATTGTTTTTTATATAAACTATGAAAGAATTAATAATGGTTTGTTTACAGTTTTTCAGAATCGTATTGGGGATTTATTTTTTGTTGTATTTATATTGGGAAGATTTTCTATGGTATTGTGGAGTACGGTAGTTTTGAAATGAGGTTTATTTTTTTTGGTTTTAGGAGCTTGTGTAAAAAGAGCTCAGTTTCCTTTTAATTCTTGATTATTGGCTGCTATAAGAGCTCCAACACCTATTTCGTCTTTAGTTCATTCTTCTACTTTAGTTGTTGCTGGGGTTTATATTTTGTTACAGTTTAGTTATTGTTTATTAGATGTTTTAATTTATTTAAAATATATTAGATTTCTTAGTTTATTGTTAAGAAGAATTGGGCTGATTAATGAAAGAGATATAAAAAAACTTATTGCCTATTCTACTATAAATCATGTATCTTTGATAATATATTTAATTAGTTTTAAATTATTTAAAGTAGCTTATTTTCATTTAAACATCCATGCAATGTTTAAATCTTTGATATTTATATGTTTTGGTTTTTTAATATTATCTTCTTTTCATGGGCAGGATAAGCGTTTAATTTCTTTAATAAGATTAAATCCTGTTGTTAAAATAATTTACTATTTTTCTTGTTTGTGTCTAGCAGGGCTACCATTTTTAAGAGGGTTTTTTTCTAAAGATCTGATCATTGAAAAAATTATAATAGCTAGTTTTGAACTAATTTTTTTATTAAGACTTTTTTTGTTTTTGGGAATTAGAATTTATTATAGGGTTAAATTAATAAAATTATGGAATGTTAATTTTTCTTATAGGTTAATTGAAAAAAGGACTTTAGGGATATGGAGAATTTTTTTTATGAGGGTTTTAATAATTTGTACTATTAATATTTACTTAAGACTTGTTTTTAGAGTTACATTAGAATTTATTTCTTTTAAAATATTTATTTACATAATTATAATAATTTTTTTATTTTTAAGTTTATTGACTAATTTAAATTATAAAATTATGATGTATGAGAAAATTCAGAATCTTAAAGAAGTATGGAATTTTGATTTATATAGTTTAGAAAAGTTTATGTATTGAAATAGAAGTATACTAATAGAATTAATAATTTATTTAGGAACTATAAAATTATTTCTTATAATTAATTGATGGGTAATAATTGTTTTTATTGTTATTTTTTAGGATAATGAAAGCTTTAAAAGTGTAGCTTTGAAGAAGCTAAGAATTTTTTTATATTTTTTGAGGTGTCTTGCATGTATTATTTTCGTTAATAAGGTTTAGATCAGGATTTTACTGTAGATTTTCAAAATCTAAGATTATTCTGTAAAATTAAGCTAATAAAGCTGTGGGATTCATACTCCTAATATTTTTTTATATTTTTATATAAAGTAAAAGTAATTAAATAAAAAATATAAATAGTTTTATTTTATTTTGATTAATAGCGTGCCAGCAATTGCGGTTAGACGAATAAAGTTTATATATAAGTTTATAAAATTGATAAGTTTGAATTTAAGGTTAAATTTTCTTTTTTTGTTATTTATAAAAAATAAGATAATGGGATTAGATACCCCAGTAATATAATTAATGAGTATATTAAAAATAAATTTATTGGCGGTTTAAATATAATAAAGAAACTTGTGAATTAAATTAATGTCGCATTTGTAGTAGTATTAAAATTTTTTAGTTTTGTATGTTCGATGAAAATTTATAATTTTTGTTTATTCAGATACACATAAACTATATTTTAAGTTTTATGAGTTGCATGATTTCTACTAATGATTTTTTGAAGATGAATTTATTAGTAAATATATATTTATTGAATAATTTTTTAAAAGTACATATCGCCCGTCAGCTTTAATTTAAAGTAAGTCGTAACATAGTGTATTTATTGGAAAATAAATATAATGATATTTTGAGGGATATATTCTTTACAAGATGCTTTAAGTGTTACTATAGAGCAGATTATTTATTTTCATGATTATTTAATAATAGTGATGTTAATTATTATGTGTGTTGTAGGTTATTTTTTAGGTTTTGTTTTAGTATCAAAGACGTATTCTTCTAGGATTGTGGCAGATCATTTAGTTGAAAGTGTTTGAACTATTTTACCAATTGTTGTTCTTATTTTTTTAGTTTATCCTTCTATTTATTTACTTTATTTAATTGATGAAAGAAGAGTTGAATTTTTATGTACATTAAAAGTAATTGGGCATCAATGATACTGAAGGTATAAAATAGATGGATTATTAAATTTAGAAATTGATTCTTATATAGATAGTGAAAGAGCTGTTCGTTTAATAGATGTAGATAATCGTGTAGTTGTTCCAGCGCAAGAGCACATTCGTGCTTTAATTACTTCTAGGGATGTTCTTCATTCTTGGGCGTTGCCTTCTTTAGGAGTAAAAATGGATGCTATTCCAGGTCGTTTAAATCAGTTTGTTTTTATAGTTATGTTGAATTCTGTTATTCATGGTCAGTGTAGTGAAATTTGTGGTGTAAATCATTCTTTTATACCTATTGTTATAGAAGCTGTTAGTTTAAGTGATTTATTATGTTAATTAAGCTTATTAGAGTTTTAGCCTTTTAAGCTAAAGAGTTTTTAATAATGGTTAGTGTATTTCATGTATTAAGTTTAAGATTATGACCTATTTTAATAAGATTAGCTGTATTAATTAGTTTTATTAGTTTATATCTTTCAATAAAAGTCGGGTTTAATGTTTTATTATTGATTGCAATTTTAGTGATTTTAAATTGGTTTAAAGATGTATCTCGTGAGAGAGATTTATTAGTTGAGCATAGGTTTTTAAATAATATTTTTTTTAAAACAGGGATGATTTTGTTTATTACTTCAGAGGTTATGTTTTTTGTGTCTTTTTTTTGATGTTATTTTGATTTTGTTTTAGTAGTCGATAGAGAACTAGGTAGAGTCTGACCCCCTAAGGGAATTCAAAGAATTAACCCTTTCAGGATTCCTTTACTAAATACTTTAATTTTGCTTTCTTCAGGTGTTTTGATTACTTGAAGTCATTTTTCTATTTTGAATAATGATTGGTATTATTCCGTTGTTACTCTTTTTTTCACTCTATTATTAGGAATTTATTTTTTATGTATTCAGTTTCAAGAATATATTGATGCTACTTATACTTTCATAAGAAGAGGATATGGGAGAATTTTTTTTTTAGCTACTGGTTTTCATGGGTTTCATGTTTTGTTGGGATGTATATTGATTTTTGGTAGACTTTATCGTATGGTAAGATTAAGGTGTGATTCATTATCCCATTATAATTTTGAATTTTCAGCTTGGTATTGGCATTTTGTTGATGTTGTTTGATTATTTCTATTTATTTTTATTTATTGATGGGGTTATTAATGTGAGTAATATTAATATATTTTTTTATTTCTATTTTAGTTCCTATAATCATAGGATTAGTAAGATTTTTAGTTAGTTCTAAAATTATGAGAGCTGATAGCTTTGAGTGTGGTTTTGATTCTTTTAATGTTAGTGTTTTTCCTGTATCATTGCGATTTTTTATTTTTTGTATTATTTTTTTAATTTTGGATTTAGAGTTAATTATTATGTCTGTCACTCCAATAGTAATGTGATCAAGCGGATTTGTGATTAATATTGTGATTTTTTTATTTTTAGTTACTTTAAGAATACTAATAGAATGGTTATATGGCAGACTCAGATGAGTAGAATAAACTGGGGGTGAGACCCCCTAACGAGGTTAAAAAATAATTTTGACCAAAGCGAAAGCTTTGGATCGATTCACCCCCAGTTTAAATGAAATTTTTGTTTTCATTTTATAGTATAATGTGATGTACCCCCTGAATAAACCGTGTTTCATACACCTAATATATTTTACCCCTCCCCCCAAGGTCTATATTGGAGGATTAATATTATTTATTATGTCATTAATCTTCGTTTGATCAGACTTTTTATAATATTTCTAGTTGATTTTTAATTTTAGGATCTTTATTTTATTATAAAAATGTTAGTTATTTTATTTATATTTTTATTTTTTGCTTATACTCTTTACTTAGGGGGACTTTGTTATAATTATAATATAGTTTTTTTTAAAAAAAAAAATATAAAATAAAATTTTAAAAATAATTATAATCTTATTTATTCCAATTCTAAAAAATTTAATTATACGATTGTGTAAATGAAATTTACTGTATTTATTTATAATTTTTGAAATATTTTATAACTGATGTAGCCTTGTTATTTAGAATATATGTTTAGTATAATTATAATATAGTTTTTTTTCTTGTTTAATCTTAATATTACATTTTTTTTTTATTAATTATTTTTTCATGATATTTAATTATTATTACTTTTAAAAAGAATTTTAATTATATTAATTCTTTCTTTAAAACATTTTAATAAAATATATTACATTTTATTATAATATTATTATTTTATTTTATTTCTTATTTTTAATATTATTAATTTAGTATAATTTTTTCTTCATTTATATTTTAATATAATTATCCTCGTTTTAATTTTATTAATTTTAATTGATAATAAAATCACCCGTTAGAGTCATTTTTTTCTTATGTAATAAATTGGCTTTAATGACTAGTTTCAATTAGTTTTTAATTATGTTATTTTTATTTGGTAATCTTTTATTTATTGGCGTTGAGGATCTAGTGGCCGCTAGTAGAGGGTATTCCGCGAGGTTTATCACATAGGGGGTGTCCATTTAGTCTTCCTAGACCCAAGAAAAAAAGATGGAGTTGTCTATCTCAGATACCTAGCTAGATTATTGGTAACAATTGCAACCACAACAGTTAGTCGTGAGTTTTACTTAAAGAACTCGTTATTGCTAAGAAGGTTTTGCATGATGGCATCTTGTTATTAAAATATAATTATTATGTAATATTTTAATTCATTTATTAATTAAAAGCCTTGCGTAAATATTATTAAATTGTAATTATTAAATAATTTTAATATTATTTATGAATGTTTTATTTATAAATTTTTATTATTTTTAATATTATATATTTTAATTGAATTTTAATTTTATGAAATTATAATGATTAGATTATTTACAAAGTTAGCATTTCTAATTTATTTTAATTTAATTAATTATTTTAATATATGAATATTAGTTTTTCATCCTAAACTTTTTTTCTCATTAATTTTATTTATTGAAATGTTTTATTCATGTTAATATTTTTATTAAGTAACGCAAAAATATCATTAATTTTTAGTTCTAAATATTTTTAATAATATTAATTGAAGTTAATATTATTAAATTTTTGTAAAGGGGGGGGACTATTCAAATTAATATTTTTGGTTTTAAAAGTCTTGTTTTTATTAGTAATTAGTGCTTTTCTTTTTTTTTTAAAAAATTATGGTTTTTGAAAAATTTTACAATTTTTATTTTAAAAAACTGAAATAAGAAAAAATTTTTATAAATGAATTTTTTTTGGGGATAAATTTTTTATAATAAAATTTTTGGAAGTGATTTTTATTTATTTGTGGATATGTCTATGATAATAAAGGATTTTTTAATTCTAAATTTAATTGTAAAATTCGTTAAATTTTTTGGCTTAAAAGTTAATAGCGTTATCATTAATTTTTTCTTTACAAATAAGGGGTGATAAGAAGAATTTTTTCTAATTTCTAATTAGAGTTTTATTTCTTTTTAGAATTGAAATCAGTTGATTGTTACTCAATAAGTCTATTCTAAATTTTATTTAGGTATTTTTTTATTATATTTTTAATGTTATCTGTTTCTAATGTTTTTTTAATTTGGCTTATAATAGAGTTAATATTTTTGTTTTTTTTATTGGTAAT
>Ga0116229_10009774_pt1 | contig 14559 bp, 7 predicted proteins | sample S1TSphgellanicum_3_FD_87313 | JGI IMG/M metagenome (GOLD analysis project Ga0116229, IMG submission 87313) | Host-associated microbial communities from peat moss isolated from Minnesota, USA - S1T2_Fc - Sphagnum magellanicum MG | ecosystem: Host-associated > Plants > Peat moss > Unclassified... | reverse complement strand
TAAATATGGACTTTGGTCTACCAAAAATGGGACACCCTAGTGTGTTTCCACCCATATTTATCTAAATTTTTAAAAATTCATGTCCAAAACGATTTCATAAAAATTTTAAAAAAAAATTATACTTCCATGTCATCTTGAAAATGGTTTGGAGACACTTATTTTGAATTGCTTACGACACTTGCAGGGGTTACCAATTTATTATTAATTTTGATTAATAAATGAGTTCATCATTACAAATTTTGAAATTGTGAGTCCATATGCACACTTTTTTTGTATTGTTACATTTCATGTCATAAAATTAAAATCTACCCCATTTGAAATGTTTATATATATATATATATAATTTATTTTTATTTATTTATTTTCTTCGAAAGTGAACATAGTTGAATCATTACATTGAATCCCTTTAAATTATTATTACAATAAATGGATGCACCATACACTTTCACGCACAAAGGTGTAAGAAAACTACTTTGTTACAAGATCCAGTGGATATTCCAATATATTATCTTTTGCAAGTACCATGGAACAAAGGATAGGGAATGAGTTGCTTAATGACAACAATGTTGTAATAGTTGCATGTTATGTGTCTTTTTGTTTGAGTGGATGTGTAATGGGTATGGTCATAGGGTGTTGATGGGTGGCATCATTGCAACAACCACATGTTTGGTGTAATTGATGCAAAGTTTGTGAGTTTTTTTAATTATAAACATTGGTGAGGATGTGGATTTGTTGAACCTTTGATGCTACAATTTTTTGCATTGTGTGTAGTGTGCAAAAGCATCTAGTTAGGTGGGCATGGTGTGGTAGGCTAATACAAAGCATTATTCACAAGCTTTTTGATGTTTTAAGTTTAATTTATTGTTGGGTACATATTGTGAATGTGGCGAAGGGGTGAAATTTTTCATTTGGGCATCTCTTTTTCATTTTAGTGCACTTCATGCAAAGTTTATGAAAGGTTATAGTTTGTTGTCTTGCATTTATTGTTGTGATGTTGCAAATGGTAGCAAACATTCGAAGGTTCTATGGAAGGTATCAATGGTTGGTTGAACGTTTCTTCTATGAGTTAATGAACCCCACATAATGAAGGGGGGAAGCAAACCCCTCACATCCTGTGTGAGGATTTTGAAGTTATTGGAAAAGAAAAATCTCCCAAGTTGGCAATATAAGTCTTTCCTCCTCCCACTCTTGAAATGCCAAAAGTTTAAGGATTGTTGTAGTCTTATGATGAAATGTTCTGCAACCTCTTGAAACTTTTGAAGGTGAACTACCTATCCTCATAGTTTTTGTGAACTCAAAAAATAGCAATAACAAGTTGCATGTGATTTGACAACAAGTTTGCAAGTGTAGCCAAAGTCTAGGAGTTTTGAAAGCAAAGCTCAGTTTACAATGATGTTTTTGTTGCCATATCAATTAATGGTGATATGGAAAACTACTATAATGTATGTAAGATCATGTGCAAAAAATGCAATAGCTATGTTGTGACAACAATTGGTGACTCATTGGTTGTAAGGGTCTTTGGGTAAGAGATACATGATATTCAAATTATGAAATGTCAATAATCATAATGGTTATCCAATCAACTTATATGGTGAATATGTACAAGTAATATGTGTTATTTTTGGTGCAAATTTTCATTTCAAATGATGAATGTGAAGATGTTTATAAAGGGTGTAACAAAATGGCAAAACGCCTACAAGAATTATATGAGGAAGTGAAAATGACTATAGATAATTGGGATGTAGAAAATGCGTATGACATTATTGAAGGTAATTGGGTGCAAACAGGTTAATAGGAGCCATTAACGCCCCTTTAGGTGACTACTTTGGGGGGGGGAATATTCTTGGAATATTTTTGAAAAAAGTCTTTAAATCTTTTTTAAAATATTTGTACTATTTTGTTAATGTTTGTGTTAAAAAAATTGCTAGAAATATGTCATTTTCAAAATTTTCCAAGTCCATTTACAAGTCCTTTTACTACTTAAAATCAATGGTTCCAAGTCTTTTTACATTACTTTTGAAGGTCCAAATGTTAATGAAATAATTTCATATTTTGTAGATTTATAGAATAAGATATTAGATTTGATAATGTGCAAAAAAATAAACTTATTGTCAAATTTAAATTCTCTTTAAAAAAAATTGGTGTAAAAAACAAAAAATTAAGCAATGGTTATGACTACTTTTGGCTCCTATTAACATAATAGCACCCAATTATATATGATGCCTTCCAAAAATAATTGGAGTTAGTTGTAAAAGACATTAAACATACAACCACACTTAATATTTTGGCCCAACTCCACATAACTTAGGTGATTTTGAAGAAGCAAAACATCTCCTTGAGGTTTCTTTTCTACTATAATTTATTTTGTATTGTGTTTCATGGGTTGCATAAATAGCATGGTATCATCATTCATTCATCATTTGTGTTATTTTATATGTCGGTTGCAATATGAAAGAAAACTTGTAAACAATTGGACATTGAAATGTTGCATTTAGGGTTTGTAGATTAAAAATGTGTTTGATAAATTTGTAACAAGGTCTTTTCAGCTATTGGTGGACAATATATTGAGACATATGGGAAGCATTACACAACCATAGGCAAGCATGTTAAATAAACATTTCCCCTTGAAATAAAAGAATCTCAAAATTCAAGATGATGCATTTAGTAATGGGCTTACAACATTGGTCAATGGTTACATTAACATAAGATTTTTTATCTTGAAGAAAAATTCTCAAATCACTTTCTTTCCTTGTTTATTATATATACTCTAAAAACTTTAATCTTGCATTACCTTTGAATGTGCCAAGTTGTATGAAAAAAAAAATGTCACCTATTACAATGTTTTAGGCCTAAACATAATAATTCCTACTATCAAGGAAAGATCGCTTAACAAAAAATGAACTTACGTGGGCAAACAATGAAGATAATCCTCTAGTAGTGGAGTTGTTATTAAAAGTAGCAAACACATATAATGAATGTTTAATGAATCTAAGATCATTTTTGTCTTAAGACATTTCATCCAATGTGATGGTGGGAGAGAATATTGCTTTAAGCTTGTTTTCCTTTACATAAAACCATATGAAATGGAAAATTTAGGTTTTTGTTTGGACAAGCTATCATTAAAACCTTTCTAGGGTCACATCCGAGTTCTATATTCTTGAAATCCAAAGATGGTGCATGTGGTAGATTTGTGAAGTTCATAAATGATCCCTTCTTCTATTATCTATTTCAAATTGTTTGGCTTGTTGAGTGGCTCATTGAATGGTGTTGCAATATAATGTTATGGAATAAAGACCACATCTTGGTCCTTTAAGGTGGATAAAAAATGGCCATACATTCTTTAGTTTTTGGTATACAACTCATCCATGCTAGCCCAAACTTAACAAGTTTCATGCATCAACCTCCGATGAAATATCCAATGGCCATAATAATCATCAAACCAATAGAGAATTGGAGCCTCCAATATCAATAAAATCCTTTTCATACATGTTGAAAATAAAAAAATTGAACCATTTCATTTTGATCATGTTAATTTATTTGTTGTATTTTTGGGAAGTTTTGATTTTAAAATCTATGTTTGTATTTTTTTCAAATTTAAATATTATTTAAATAGCAAGTAAAAATAATAATATCATAATAATATTTTACATCTTTTTCATATATCCAAAATTTCATATTTCTATATTAAGTTGTTAGAATTCACATAATTTAATATCAATTTATTTAGAAGTTTCATACTAAATTTGACCATGGACATGATGGACAATATTTTAAGATAACTCTAAAGGACCAATACACATTTAAGGAGGATACCTAGTAGATTTTGTTGTCAACACCATAGCTAAAAATGTAGCATGAAAATTACAATATTCAATATGCTCCCACCCACTCTATGCAATGCTCTTGAAACTTATAAATGACATTGCTACATTAATATTGTTGTCTTATATAATTGTGGACCTAACAACCTTGCAATAAACTTAGGTGAAGGTTGCTAAGTAAAACAATGGAAGCTCATAAATTTTTAAGTCTTGAGGGACTACCAATGGGGAGAGACAGACTTGCTTTCAAACAAATAATTAAGAAATGATTAAACAACTTGGAAAACAACTTGGAACTTCCAACTAATCACAATAAAGATGTGAAGGTAGTTGCTTTCTCTCCTAAACCCTAAACCCTTTATAACAAACTAATCATGAGGACTAATAACCTTCATGTTGTTTTGTCACTACCCTCCATGAATGTTACCCTCCTTGCAAAAATTGGTTTTGCAAAAACTATCGTCCAATAACCTTGATTCTTTAACTAAACAATAGGAAAAAAAACTAATGGAATGTTGAAAATGACAATATTTTACATCAAACAAAAAAAAAAAACTACTTACAAAAGGAAATGAATAAAATACCCGTGAAATCCAAAAATCTAGTTAACTCACAACCATGCTTGTATTACACTAAAATCCTCACAAGATTACACACATAGAATATTAATGAATTTTTCATAGAAGATAATAGAATGAAATTACAATGATAAATGAGATGAAGAATGGGGAACCAACAAAACTCCCACACCCCATAAGCCCCAAAGGTCACCTCATCCTTTCCTATAATCTAGGCCTTTATTCAATTCTCTTCGACAAACCCCTAGTTATTGGCACATTAGTTTTCAACCATCCTATCATCAAGGACTAACTACCCAAGTAGTGTCATGGAGACACTGAGTATGAACCTATCACTAATAATTAGGAAATCATTAGGTTATTCACTAGGATATTTTATTTTATTTTTCCTTTTTAATATAACCTTTTTGTAGAGATCCACAAAGATGGAGATAGTGAAGAACAATTTTTGGCTTGTTGAAGCTACTTTTGTGAATATATTATTTTCTAAGTTTAAAATAGTAGGTATTAGTTAAAACATAGGTGCAAATTGTTTCCATTTTTGACAACTTGTCACTTTTGTCCTACTTGTATGTTACTAACTTGTTATATTAGTCATACATATATGCTAGTTGGTCCTTTTATCATGAATCTATTTTTGACACCTTGAATAACTTTGAACTTGTTTCATGTAATCCGGGATTAGGGTCCTTGTTTTTAGATTTTTGTTTCAAACTGAACACTTGGAACCTTTTCATTGTAAGTAGTGCTTTCAAGCACATAAAGGGAAGCGGCTTGTGCGCCCAATGCAAGGGAAATTGAACATGAGCAATTCAAAATTGGGCAAGTAGAAAAAACAACATTACATGTAAGGAAAGGCCATCTAAATCTATAATTTACAATCCATGTAGTTACATGAGTAGTTTGGATATTGGTAACACATTGTCTTCCTTTAGTATCATGTACAAATCACCTTCGATCATGGTAGCATAGTTGCAAGCTACAATACTTGATTATTTTTTATGTTTTAGGAATCCATTTTGGGCAAAATTTAAAACTATAAACATGTCCCATAAACACCATCCCTTTCTAATCACAATTGAGTCACCTTTATAAAATTTATTTTTCAAAAAACTCATATAAAATTCTATACATTGAAAAAAAACACAATAGAATGACAAAGTCGGAAAAAATAATTAAAAAAATTCTCTTAAAGGACTTTTGAAAATTAGGTTACTCTAAGACCATTCAAAAGTCCATTTAAGTATCAAGTTTTTTGTCAATGACACTTTAAATCAAAATTCTAGCTAGCTAATCCCCTACATTTTAAACGAGTCTTTAAATTGGAGAACTAATTGACAACAATGAAATACAAAGTTGATTCTCGTGTAATTAAAATATGTATTGTGACAAAATTGTACAAAATTTTGAAAGTCCATCATGTGGTGTGCAAAAAAATAAGGTCACAACTTATTATATAAAAATATTTTTTGGTAATTTACTTAAATGTAAATAAGATGCCTATTATTCATTGTGAGAATATAGTTAAAATATAACTAAAATATTTCATTATTTCATAACACACTAAAAAACACCTTTTTATCTCAAGTGCTTCTTCAAATATATCTCAAGTGCTCCCATGCCACTACTTGAAGTTATTGTGCATCCACTTGATGTTGCAATTCCACTTGTAGTAGAGTTAGGCTATAAAAAATCTTGATTATAGTAGAAATGGGTTATACTATATTTGCATCATTTTTTTCTACATCATTATTGTCATCGACTTTGAAGTGAATGTGAAAAGAAAGGGTCAAATGCATTAACATAGTTGCTACTTGAAAGTCTAATGTGAATGTTTTTGCTATTCCAATTTTTTCCCAACCCTACCTTTCTTTTTCATCTCTTCAATGCACTAAAAGAAAAATTGTCATTTGCAATAAGTTGTTTATGACTATAATAGTTATAAATGACTGTCATTTGCGCCTATTATAGTTGCAAACAACATGTTTTTCTTTTAGTGATGCCTTGCACTTGTGTCCAAGTTGAATGGAACCACCCACAAATTTGAAGTTTAATGTTGTTCATTTTGAAAATCAATGTGTGTATATTTTCAATCACAAATTTGTTGTTTTATGACATTTGTAGTCCACATGTTGAAATTGACCTTGAAAGCATGTTCAAAGGTCATTGTTTGATAACACTTACAAGTTGCAATTCATTCTAGTACAATTAACAATAGCAAAGACAACATTTGGATGCTTTTGTTTTACCCAATCAAAAAAACATTTTATTTTCATGAATTTTCCAACAATCAATCATGCATATAAGCTTTGATTTTCTTTCAATTAAATTGCTAGATTTGATTGTGCAAGTAGGGTAACAAGATATCATGGGCAAAGTCCTTCGTTCTTTAGAGCATTGACCAATGATTATCATTAAATGTAAAATCCCAAACTAAGTTTATGCACTTCATTTTTCCTTCGTTTGAAGGTGGTAAACATTAATGTGGGGCGAATATTTGATTTAAAAAATATTTGTTGGTTCTAGGTATTTGAAAAGTTTAGGATCAAAAAACTATTGGTTAAAGGTATTTGAAAATTTTCAGAATCAAAGAATGGTTGAATTCAAGTATTTGAAAAAATCAAATTCAAAGAATCGCTAATTTCGAGTATTTCAAAAAATTCAAATAATCATTGGGTTTCATGAAAGAACTAACAAAAACTTGACAATTTTTTAATAATCATTTGATTTTCTATGAAAAAAATGAAAACCATGGTTATATATCATAATCATTTTCTTTTTGGATAATTGTGGTTATATATCAAAACTAGGTATTTGATTCGTTTGATAACCACAATTATCAACTTTTGATATTTGGTGGGGGTTTGGTGCAATTTCTAATACGTGTTCCATTGTGGCACATAGGGGTTGTACCTATGAATATAACATGTTTAGAAAAGAGGTACCCATTTGCAACTAAAGATATACCATAGTAATTTGACTCTTGTCCTTCACTCTTGACACCTAAATGTGTCTTGTACTTTTATTTTTGCAAGTTCTTTTTTTCATTATTTGACCAAGATGCACCCCATTTTAGTCATTGTTGACCATAAGGTTTAGAAGAATGGAATGGGATTTCATTAGGTAAGCTAACACGTACACCATGCAATTTTGTTCATGCCAATCTACTAGCATTTTGCTAGTTGTTGTGATTGCCACATGAAAACATTCATGTAGTCTTTTAAAAACTAACTAGTCCATTTTTTTGTGATAATAAAACCTTGATGACCATTATGGAAAATCTTAAAAGCAATGGATTCTATCATAACAATCAAAATTGGTTGAACTAATTTGAAGCTGTATTGATAAAATCCAACACCTAATTGGTATACAAGGTTTGTCCAACACTTCTCATTTTCTACAACATTATGACAAGTTCATTTCAAAGTGTGGGGTACTCTTTTAGGATTGGTGAATGATGCTTCAAATGTCTTATTGGTGAACCTTGTTGGGTTGCTTGAATGTAGTTTGGTAAGAGTTATCCCTTTGATGTAATTAAAGTCCATAAACCTACTTTAGTTAATTTCTCATACGGACTTGCAACTTTTGGGCTTTAGTAAACAATTCACAAATAATGAACAACATCAAAATTTGCATATAGTTTTGAATTGCTATCACTATGGATGGCCATAAATGTTGTTAAAACTAATTTGTATATTGTGTTTTTGTCCTTTTGATTTTTGACAATTGGGCTCACTTCCATCTTGATATTGGTTGTATGCACCTTTATTTTCACTCTCATTTTGTTCAATCCATCTTTCAAATTTTAAAGTTGTTGAAAATATATTTCAATGCCCAACATGGCATTTCTTTACACTCTTTTCCCTCTTCATTCAAATATTCTATGCTTGTGTGTGTAAAATAACATTGGATTGAACGGGTGGTTTAAAATTTGTCATCTATTCCAAGGTGTAATGAGAGCTTACTAATTTATGTTGAACAAATGACATTAATAATTGCCAATATGGCCAAAATTATTCAAACTCATTGAGTGAGGAATTTAGGTTAGAACTAAGAAAAATTGCAATGTTCTTCATGGTGTTATGATTGTGTGTACATTTTACATTCATAAAAAGCTTTGTCTTAAGACATCACACAAATTTCACATGCACATTTGTGATGTCCTAAGTATGTTTGTATTTTTTATTTTGATTTTCTCCAATTGTAGGGGGTTGTTACAAATTGTGGTCTTATTTTTGTTTTGTACAATATGCCTAATATAACTCAATGTTCTTGTGACTTGTTGGACAAATATAGATTTTTTTTTCCAAACATGTTTTAAATTTTTAGATTGTTAAAGTCTTCCTATTAAATGGTTGTCTATTTTTGTTTTGCTTGCTTGTGGTTGTTTGTCAAAAACTTCATTTTCAAATATTGATTATTTAAATCTTGCTTTTCTTTGAAAGTTTTCATGTTGTGGTATTGCTTAAATGAATCTTGCTTGTGTTTGGTTGTTTGTGAAAGTCATAACATAGTGCAAAGTTTTTATTGATAGAATCATGATTGTTTGAGTGTTTCTTTTTAAAGATTGTTAGTTAGGGTGAAAGGTTAGGTGGACAATTTGGATTGTCATAGTTCTAGTTTTTCTAGATTGCAAATGAACTTGAAATGTAAAACCATATTGAATACTTACATTTTCAAGTTTTTAATTATCCACATTACAATATACTTTAGTCAAAATTGTATTAAAAATGATGGATGAGTTCTAAGAAAAGAATGGGCTCATAATGAACTTTTGAAATGATGATGTTTGTCATGTAAAAAATGTGTGAAAAATGTGAACTTGCAAAATATGGTTTGATAGTAGTATCAAAATAAAAATTAAAACATATGAATGTTTAACATGTGTATATCAATTGTGGGTGTTAACCTAAAGTTGGTTTTTACCTTAGCCTACATGCTAGTTTAATTAGAAGGGCAACCTAGTAAAAGATTTTATCCATAATAATTCTTATTACTATCTCCTTTGGGAGGTGATGCCCACTAGTTAGATAGGATTTAGGTTGGTAGGTAGAATTATGAATCCACACCTTGTAGAAGGTGAGGGTTGGTAAGTCATCTACTTACAAGGTAGGAGTAGTTTTAGGAGGTAACCACCCCTAGTTAAATTAGTGGGATACTTTTTTGGGTGATCTTTAGGGGACTACCAATTAGGGGTCAAATGATCCTTGGGAAAAGGGAATAGGGGGGGTTCAACCCCTATTCCTTTGGGGTGGTGTTCTTTTTTGTGGGTCTAGGAGGTTTTGGGGGCTCTTTTTTCTTTAGTTAATTTCCACTTTCTCTATGACTCTCTTTTGTCATTGTCTTTTTCCTTCTCCTCCTTCTTTTTCCCTTTTTTGCATTATTCATTCCTTAGTTGACCTCCCAAGGTGGTAGATATTCTAATTTGCCATTTTTTATTTTTTATTTCCTTTTCCCCTTCATATTGTTACAAGGCAAAATTAAAGTCCATGTACCTTAAATCTTGTTCTTTCATTTTGTTGCCTTATTGTTTCCATAGGTTGCTACCTTTGTTTACATGCTACTAGGATGGTAGTCATAATGGCAAAGTACCATATTGTTCAATGGACACATTTTATTTATTTCATATAACGTTTTGTCATTCTTATGTGAATAGTTGTAATAGAGTAACTAAGGAAGGTAAGTAGGTATTTAGGATGTAATGAACCTAACCTTCCCTAGTACTATCATCATTCAAGATAAAATTATCAAGGCCTAAGAAAAGGTCTATTTATAGTGGGGTTTGAGCCTTGAACTCCAAAGTTGAAAACCAAACCCTTTGCCAACAATACAACTTGTTTTTCTCTAATACAAGGTGAAGTGAATTGTATTTCAAACATATTCCATTTTTAATCATATACAAATATCAATTTTGATATTCAATGCTTATTGATATTTTGTCCAAATGAAAAATTTGAAAATTCATTTAATTTGTTTTTCAAAGATGCTTACATTTATATATATAAAAAAAATTAGTTGGAATTAATTTGAATATTTTACATAATAATATTTCAATGCCAATTCCTTAAAGAAGACATTCAAATACATACTTTACATATTTTGAAATGAACTTTCATAAAATTTTAAATACATAAATATAGATAAGTGTACACAATAATGAAAATTTAATTCAATTAATTCTATGAATTATTTTATTAATTTAATATTTTATGTACCCAATTTTAATTTTAGAACATATTAATTAACACTAAAAATTTCACAATATTTGATAATAAATCATAAATTATCCTAAATATATAATTCAAGTTTTTTGATCAATTATTATATTATTTTATGATGTACAATAATATAATTATTAAATTCTTATTTACAACATATCAGTCAATGCTAAATATTTAGATATTCTTATGAAATAAATTTATTAATTACATATATGTTTATATACATGTAATATATTCATTTTAAAGTATTTAATTTGAATAGTACCATAAAATGAATCATAAGTGACAAGTCAAGTCACATCACCTATCCTAGGTTAAGTAGGCTACGTAGCTTAGGCTAGGCCACCTAACCTACTTGATATAGGCCACATCGGTTAAAAATATGGGCTAAGGTTAGGTGGCCTAATCATGTAATCATATTTAAGAATAGAAATCCATGACTAATGGCATATACAATGACATGACTAAGTTTGGTCATTAGACAAATCTTGTTCTATTTGTATATGTCAAATTTTGGTGTAGTGATACATTATAGTCAAATGATGATTTTACTTTGAACCATCATCATAAATTGTGAATTACTTTTACTTTTTAAAGATGTTAAAAAATCAAAATCTAATAGGATGCATGTTAAAAAAAAAAACATATGGCCCTTCTTGGGAAACATATTAGAATTTTCAATAATTTTGAGAATATTTGGTGCACATTTGATAAGGAAAAGAGACTTTGAAAATTGAAAAACACCTATCCACTTCCTTGTTTTAACTATTTAAAATATTGCAAGGTTCTTTTGTATGTTTGATGTAGGATTTAACATACAAAAGAAGCCTTACAATATCATGAATTTGCATAAAATTTTTGTGCTTGCAACTTTTCAAGTTAGAAAACTCATTCCAAAAGAAACTCTAGTTGTCCAAATTATTGCATTCCATGATGATTTTTCAAAATTATAGGGGTACAATTCTAAATAGTGTCCACACCTTGTGTAGCTCCTTTTATTGTGTTTGAACCTTGGGATGATTTGTGGAAAAATGATTCCAATATTTGAAATCTTGAATGAGGTGGTAGGCGAATCATTGATTGCGAAGAATCATACTTGTTTGAGAAAAGTAGTTGGATTTGTGAGACATAGTTTCAAATAAGCAAGATTCTAATTGATCACCTTTAGAGAGAGTTTGTAACAAGAACAAAATAATTTAGAACATATTCTCTTGTTTCCTTATGACTATTCGTGCAAGTTCCCTCCCATTCTTGTTCTTCAACGATATATGCTAAGTGTTTAAAATTGATAGGCAACCTTTATAGGGAGGATTAATTGGGTTTTGTAACATTTCTTTAAGCATCATGAATTGGGAAGGGAAAAAAAAGGGTACAATATTGCAAAGCAAAGCATAACAACTTGAAGGCCACATGCATAAGGAGGATGAAAGATAATCTATGTTTGATTTCCCATCGTGTTCTCATCATAATTCATTGAACCATGTGTGGGCAGTCAAAACCAGCTACAAAAGCTGGACAATAGTCCTTCTCCATGGATGATGCAATTTTACTGAATTTGCAAACAAATCCCTGAAATGGGTGTTGCTAGATTGTTGGACTCTCTAAAGGGTAGGTACTTATTTCAGAGCTTCTGAATGCTCCCCCATGGGAAGAAGACTCATGTCCAACAACAATAACAACAAGCAGCTCAATGTTGTCTCTTCAGGTATGCAGAATTGTGTTTGTTTTTTTTGTGGCTGTTGATTTTTGTGTGGCAGCAGTAGCTTGGGATCCAGTGAGAATGAATGTATGAGTGAAGCAGAGTTCAAAAGCAAATTTTCATTCAGACTAGAATCTCTGGTTTTCCATGGATCAGTTGAGATTTGTGGGGGGCGGGGGTGGGGGGGGGTAGTACTTTGAGCATCATCACTGAAATTGGAGGAGATGATGTTGATGATAATGGTTGTTGAAGTGCACTTAGCAGCAGCTAGCTAGGGCATGAAAGTTGCAAACACATGCTCTTTGGATTTTGGCAGCAACCTGGAGCTCTGGGGCAATGTGACTAAATGATCAAATGTGTACCCACCTAATTGTCAGGTTCTCCTGCCTTCCATTCCAGTCACAGATACATTTCTAAATTAGGGTTACCAAATTGACAGCTCTCCATACGGTCATTACTAGTGCTGCTACAATTTCAATAACTTCTTTTGAGAATTCCATTTGTAGGGAAGGAGTGTGTGTGGAAGGGCAAAGGTGTGTGCATGCATGTGTGCGCTTGTGTGGAGGTTTGAATGTTTGTTTGCTTGTAAGCTCCTCTCCAGATGAAGTACCTATTATGACTCTGGAGAGAACTGGTTGTGAATGGGTGAGCTCATGCATACACTGAAACTGATTACAACTGTGGGGGTGCAATGCACATACATAATTTCCATACAAATGTGCAACAATCTCTTTGAAAGTCTTTTGAGGATGTTCATATATGGCAGCAGGGTTTAGGGTTTAGGAGCAATATCAGAGGAACCACAAGTACTGTTCAGTGTGGCAGCATTGTCACTGACTAGGTGGGGGGCTTTGTCAATCTCTGTGTAGCAAGCTCAGAGTTAATGATTTTCTCAAAACCCACTTTTCTGCTTGGAGAAAAGTTTTGAAAATCTATCTGTTTTTCGGAAAGCCAAAGAAAAAGCACCGTACTTTCAAACAAGTTTGCAATACATTAATTTCCTTGCCAAAGTCTCTCCATAACTGGCAAAGTTTTGCAAATCTAGGCAAGAGATTTTTGCTCATATTCCACAAGAGAGAAAATTGAAAGTTAAGGCTAAGAATGAAAAGTCTTCAAACTAGTATATGATTTGGTTAAAGGGTTTTCATCGCTAGCAAGCCCAGTTGTGACAGACGACATCTTTTTGGTTTATGGTCTTCTATTTTATTAGTGTATTAATGGTGTCCTGATTGTTATGTTCTTTCACGACGTGTGTTTTTGCACTTATATTTGCCTAGCATTTCTTGTGGATGGATTCCCATCCTTCCCTTTTAAATTTAAAAAAAAAATTATATACAGAATTTTTCTTCTTTTTCTAATGACTCTAAACTAATATTGCAAATTAGGAGCTGCTCATTTGCAAAAAGAGTTTAATTACAAACATGTATGTTCTCCAAGACGATGCATTGGATGAGAAGCATGCCTCTCAACTTCAAGAGTCCTGGATTGGAGTTGCAATAGTTTAGTACTTTACACTAGTGAGGGATGTGGATCGTGATGGTGGGTGGATTGACTACGACTTCCGGGACGATAAATAATTTCTACCAATGACTTGTGAACAATCTAGCAAGCACACCCATTACAAATGATGCTAAGTACTTAACCTCTCAACATTCAATTACCTACCTACTTACATCCCACTTTCATGAAGTAAAAAGGGTGTGAGGGAGGAGTGGAGGAAGAAGGGAAATGGAAGCATGCTTTTGTTTTGGGGGAGGGAAGTATATTTAGGCTTCTATGTTGGGGAGAGAGTGTCTACATGTTCTAAAAATATTGATGGTGGGCCAATCAAATTGCTCTTTTTGGACCCAAAAAAGAAATTATGTGGGTGCACCCACTCACTAATTAATAGAAGCATGAATTAAAGTACCCCTTTTCAGTTTAGGGTTAAAAAATCACTTTCAATGCACCCACACAACTAATTAGTACAGATAACAATTAGAAGTATCCTTAGTAGGTAATATAGTTGGCTATTGTGTGAAGGTCCCTGTCTATTTGTATTTGTGTTTGGTGCCCTATTTACTACTACAGGATTTGGTACACATGACAAGCAAACATTTGTCTTGGTACCAATCACTAAGGATTTAGACTTCCTCCTATGCATGCAAGCAAGCAAGCAAGCCAACCCATTCATTCCTTAAATAATGAAAGGTTGCCCTTGTTGCAAGCTAAATGGACTTTCCCATTGGTCGCTGTAGTAG
>Ga0116229_10009773_pt1 | contig 14560 bp, 7 predicted proteins | sample S1TSphgellanicum_3_FD_87313 | JGI IMG/M metagenome (GOLD analysis project Ga0116229, IMG submission 87313) | Host-associated microbial communities from peat moss isolated from Minnesota, USA - S1T2_Fc - Sphagnum magellanicum MG | ecosystem: Host-associated > Plants > Peat moss > Unclassified... | reverse complement strand
TGGCATTGCAGTCTGCAAAGTACAAAGCTCTACTTGAAAAGAACCATAATCTTTCAGAGCAGGTGGGACCATTGTGCCCATTTATGTTCCAATCTAATTTGAACTTCATCTCTCTCATTTACAGGAGATTTACAGGCATATGGAGGAATATATGGTCTCTTAGGGCTATTCACTGAGGTGGCTATACAAACAGGGTGTCAGTGATTTTACTGAAACTAATTACTGTGTTGTGCAGGCCTCTCTCCATGCTGCAAATAACAAGAGGGAGCTGCCATCTTCAACAGAACAAGACTGTGCAATACAATTGATGCCAATGGCACCATACGGAAGACTGCCACTGTCCCAATCTTGGCAGGCATTTACTTTGGCCCAAGTCACAGCTTCCAATAGAGCTTCAGCAGGAGTTGATGAGGGCCTTGGATCAGATTGTAGTTCAGTGGTTGCTGCAGCTACCATGACAGCAACTGCAGCACTCAATGCCGGAATCAGCCAGGATGTGTGGAGGGCAACTTTGTCTTCTGTGTTGCCTTTTCTGGCAAAACCATCTGGCTCATCATACAGTGCTCAGCAATCCACAGTTCCTGGCATTTCAGCTGCCATTCCTGCCATACAATCAACTTCTTGGCCTCCAAGATTTTTAGAAATTGCTGATGCATCAATTGATGGACAGACTGAAACTAGTAAACCTTGCATGGGACTCAATAATGGAGAGAAGGATGTCTTGTGCTCACAATTGGAAGGTGCAATATTGAGGCCAGAGGAACACATTGTAGAATCCAAGTTTCAATCAGGTGGAAATGTGAGAATGGTAGTTTCTGCAGTCCCTCAATCCTTGCCTGTATCCTTACCTCTTACAGGCATGATGGAGCCAAGCTTTGCAGCAGGAGATAGGCCTAGGGTGTCCTCATCTGAGCATCTGGGTGACACTTCCTGCTGCCTCCCTGCTGGGCAGTTCCCATGTGTGTCTAAGTTGGTCAATCCAAGTGTGTTTTCATCATTTGGGGGCATAACTGCATCCCTTAAAGCTAACTGTGGGACAGCTCATGTACTATCAGGAGCAGCTGCTGCAGCTGCAGAAGCCAGGCAAAAATGCAGAGGGTTAAAAAGAAGCAGGAGCTTGCAGAGGCACTGGGGTGCACAATTTTTCTAGCACCTGTAGGTTGTAAAGGATTTTTCTAGGTTTTGTATTTCATTTATTCATCAAGATGTGGCAAGGGAATTGGGATAGGAAGTTTCACATAGGTAGCATACAAGGGTGCCCATTTATTCTTTGTTTCTATTGATTGCTTAGCTGCAAAGACAAGGTGCTGATTAATGCACCCCTGTAATCATTGATTCTCTCTGTGACTGGGTCATAGAGCAAGCAATTTATGCAGAATGCCTGACTGGTTTCAGAATCTGAACACAAAGTGACATTCTTACTGGTCCTTGGATGTGGTATTCAGGAGCTGGACAATTGCAGGCTATGGTTGACATACAATGATAAATTTGCTACAGGTTTGGCTCAGATGTGTTTTCTAGAAGGGGCTTTTGATTGGAAGTCTATGCATTTGTATATGCACAAACTCTAACTTTCTCTGCAGGCCACGATGCATGAAGTTGCCACCATATGTATGCTGCCATTGTTTCCAGGAAAAATGGCAACTACTTGACTTTCTATGAAGTTGCCACCATATGTGCATGAAGTTGCCACCATATGTACGCTGCCATCGCTTCCAGGAAAAATGGCAACTACTTGACTTTCAATTGTGTGTTTGAATCTTTTGCTTTGATCTCCAGTCAACCATCTGATGGGTGACTAGGTTCTGCATCCTACTACATTTTCCAAGTGGAAAACTTCTGGATTTATTTTTATTGTATTATTGACAGGGCAGATTCTGATGTGTACTCATTGCCATACAGGCTTTTGCTTACAGGGATTTTCCTGAACAGAATCATTACACAGGATTTCTCTGTAATCTTCAAGTTTTTGTGCAAGCTTTTTTTGGTTATTATTGCACAACAATTTTGAGCAGATAGTGATGGTTTTCCTGCCCCAACAATTACACCATGTTGGTTTCTACACTGTGGGACTTTTATACCTCCAGTTTTACACCACTTTTCATGCAGGCGAGTAGGCCTTCTTTATCCTGAACATGAATACAATTTTGAAGCATGATGAAAAGATACAAGATACACAGTCTCATGACAGCAGGCAACATAAGAACTCAAGTGGAAAGATGAGGAAAACTTGAGATTGCTCCAAGAGGTAATTTTGTATCCTTTCATGGAAGTGGGATGAAAAATGGGGGTTTTGTGGCTGCATTACTAAGAAGGGGCACATTTGACATACTATGGAATGGCCAAGCACCCTACCCATTAGGTTGGGTATGTTGCCAGGCAAGCCTGTTAGGACAAGTTAGGTGATGCACCCAACATAATGGGCATGGTGAGGCCATTTCATGACATTAAGGTGAGGGATGGTGGATTTAACGAAATTTTTCCATGTTCAATAGACACATTTTGGTCACTATCACAAGTGTATGATCATCACTGGAAGATTATGACATATATTGTGGTCAAGAAAATGACATAATCTGCCACCCAGACCTTAATGTCTAGCAAAAAAAATACACACAATGAAGCTTCTTCCACCAAACGATATTATAAATTTAAGGCTGGAGGAAAATGGAGTTTGTGGCCCTGGATTATGAATATGGAGGCACATGTCTGATAATGTCTACTAGCACAAAAATAAAGAAACTCTCTGTCAAATGATGAATACATTTTGTCTGTGCATCTGCCTGTGGCACAGGAGAGTCCCTTCAAAACTGGGAAGCAAAGGAGTTTGGTTTTGTGGATCAATGGGGATGAAAACAAATCAGATGCAAAATCCTTACTATCTGTCCATGAATGGAGGAGTGCCCCCTAGTGCTACAATCTGTTTCTCCAGCTGCACCAAAATGTCATTTTGAGGAGAATGCTTAGAATCATGAGCAAACAAAAAACACTGACTCCTGAAGCAAAAGTAAGTGCTGACAACACAAAGATGCACCTCAAGCACACACTACTCCAGTAGCCATGTATACCACTGATCATTGACATCTGACCTAAATTGCAAAATGGTGCAAAGTCTTCAACACAAGCCCTGGGAGCAATTTAGTGATTCTCCTCCAAACATGAATCGTCATGATTTTCCCCTCCCCCACCCATTTCATAATGAAACTCCTATTTTATTTTATTTCGTGCTATGCAAAACTGGCAAAACAGTAAATTGCAAAGTGTAGTTAGCAACTGTCATGCTTACTTCAAGCATAGTCTGAAGCTTGCCCTTGATAAGATCAAACTCTCTTTTCACATGCTCCAAAGCAAGCAGGCACCTAGTAAAGACAAAATGGGATTTCAAAAGGAAAGCACATTTACGAAAATTTGCTTTCAGTAAACAGTTAAACAATTAATTCTTTCTGCAACAAACTACAACATGGCAAATGAATGAGACACCAAAATTTCTTTCTGAAGGAAATCTTCAGCTATTACTTTTTTTTATTGTTCTTCAGGTGTGTAAATGCAACTAGTGTTCTTCAGATGTGTGATGCATATTTGCAGAAGTGAGCTGTACAACATTTCAATACTGACAGGTTTATTATAGTTCTCTGCATAATTTATTAACAGTAGAGCTACAGTTATGCTATCCCATCATGAGAGGAGGAGCAGAAAAAATGTAGCGAAAAGAAAAGAAAAAGAAAAGGGATTACAAAAGCAACTCACCCTTGTTGGTCTTGTCTGTCACAACACATGTGGAGCATAATGCACACAGCTTTCACTCTCTTTGCACCAATGCTGAAAAAAATTTCATGTTGCAACAGATGAATTTCCCTCACCAAGGTTAGTATACACCCTTGCATGAACTAAGCTCAAGAACAAACAACCCATGATCTACTCTCAATTCAGTAGTGCAAAATTATTTCCCTCTGACTGCAAGGTTCACATGCATCCTGCATGATCAAAGGACATATTGTGTATGATAGGTCACAGTAGGAGGAGGGTTGAAGTTCTTTGGGAGCAAAGGTTCATCTTCTGAGTTTGTCATGCCTATGGGTGTGGTGAGCTTTGGGTGATATGACATTCATTGAGAACTCACCTGGAGCTGCTGCCCTTGAACTGATGCACATGTGCATCCACCTTCTTGAAGTTGACTGGCTTCTGCTCCCTGTAAAATCATGCAAGCAACTCTTTGTTTTTCTTCAGCAAAAAGTGTTGGTATATCAGATTTGTTTTTTGTGTTTTTTGGGGGGGTATAAATTTTGAGAAATAATTTCAGGAGAAATAAATTTGTGGTCCTTCTTGTTCTTCTTGTTCAGCAATTTTGATTGCAGAATTTTTTCCATGGCCCAAATTGAATCAATCATTGAATGCCTTGCTTTCAAGCAGCATTTGAAGCATGTTCTGAATGCAATGCTGGGAGGAAATGGGAGTTTGTGTATGATCCTTGCAGAAAACAAGAATCAGAAACAAAACTTGTCTTCATCAGAAAGAATCTGCCAAGTAGTTTTGATGATTCTTGTTCTTGTTCTTCCAGAATTATCACTTACAGAGAATCAGCCAAATTTTTGATGATCCTGCCAGAATCCTGTATGAATAAGAGGACCACCTCCTCCACAAAATCTGGGGAGCTTTCATCTTGCAATTGCTGGAGCTCCAAGAATTGATCGTCCAATAGCCCCTAGAGGAGGAGGTGCAACCAGAAACAAGTGGAATAAATTGTCACAACCGTGCCCTCAAATTCTTTTCTCTAGCTAGCTCTTCTTAGACTTGCCAGCAGTCACGTTGCAATCTACACTAGCCTAGTGATGATCCACCCAACACCCAAGATTTTTCTTGGCTACCCACCGATGGTGGAAATGACTCAGGCTCTATATCCATTGAAAAAAATTAAAATTATTACCTCTGCACGAAGACTGTCCATGTGTTCGCCATACTGCTGCTTCGCTACTGCAAGCTGCATTGCATCTTCTTCTTTGCCCGACCCAGCCTCATGGTTCTTCCCCATGTTGGATGAGTTGCCAGGGTCAGGCTCCTCCTTCACGCTCTATTGCAAGACCTCCTTCCCTCTCTCACTGCTTCTGCTCCCCAAACCCACCAGAGCATTCAAACACACACACACACACACACACACTCTCTCTCTCTCTCTCTCTCTCTCAGAGTCTATGCCTGTGTCTTTCTCTCTAGCAAATCTTTCAGAGCAAGTTTAACTTCCTTGATCCAGCTTTCTTTCACAGCCAAAGAAGCTCAAAGAATCATCAACATCATCAACATCCTGAGGATCCTAGTCCTCCTTCTCCACAACAATTCAACAATGCCAATAACATCAACACTCCTGAACTCCCACAATCCAAACTACCATGAAGATGATCGCAGTCTGGAGAGAGGATGATCCTCTTTCGCTTGTGGAGAGAAAAAGAGGGGTCACAGATTACTGGACCTGTGTGTACTGACTATATGTACACACACACACACACATAAGTGCCAAGCCTTTGCTTTGTTGCTTGCAGCTTGATTTGCTTTGCTTTGCTTGCTTTACACAAACAACGCCAGCCTTATTGTAACATACATGTAAATTGCAATTAGCTAAGAATTAACACAGGATGGGTATTTAATATTACTATTATTGTGCCAATTTTATTGACTCCTTTAAAGCTCAACAAATCACAACATAAATTTAATCTACCCAATTTTTTTGAAGATGAGTTCCTCAAAACCTCAACAAATACCCAACATAAAATATTTATTCGACCCGATTTTTTTTGGGTAGTATCCTCAAAAGCTCAACAAATCACAACCTAAATTATTATACCCAGTTTTTATTGGTAGTATCCTTACAAGCTCAGCAAATCCCAACATAAATGATTCTACCCAGTTTTTGTAGTCTTCTCAAAAGACCAACAATTTCCAAGATAAATTATTCTGAGTTTTTATAGACTTAGAAGCTCAAAAATCCCAACATTATTCTACCCAATTTTTTATACACTCAAAAAGGCTCAACAATCCCAACATTATTGTATCCAAATCTTTGTAGACTCAAAATGCTAAACAAATCCAACAGTATTCTACCCAATTGTGTAGACTCAAAAGCTCAACAATCCCAACATTTATTTTACTCCCTAACATCTTCGATTCAATAGCGAGCTTGATCATCTAACTTGTAAAAGGTAGATTGAACAAATCTTATTTTGTCCATCTTTCTTTTCTTGTTTAGTTTTGATGAGAATGGGGTGGTAGTAGTTTCAGAGAAAAAACCATGCATAGGTGATTTATTGTCTGTTCTTTTGAGGAGAGATTTGGCACTTCACCCTAAGTTTTTCAGGATCAACTGCTCTTTCAAAGGCATGTGACCAGTACACATACAGATCATCATGAGGTTGCACAAATAGTCTACCAAGTTCCTAATGATGTGGCAGAATCTCTCCCCCCAGTGTCAAGACATCAGATAATGGCAGCAGACCCTGGCTTCTGGCCACCCGAAGGGGAATTCCCTTGCCCGGGTTCTTCCAATGGCCATAACCAAATTACTTTTACAACGCTTCTTAGAGCAATTCTAGTTTGAAGGTGTTATTGTCTTTCCAATCTACAATTTGTGATGGATTTGCTTTGGGGATTAGATTTTGCCTTGACTTGACTGTATGTATTATTGTCATTTGGGTACTGTAGATGATAGCCCAATCAGGAAATTGTAAGTAAATACTTTGAGCTCCAGGGGGCCTGGCTTGATGATGATGATGATATAACTCCCCAGATTTGCAGCATGATTGACTTGCAGAGAGACCTTACTCTGTTCATCAATCTGCTCTGTGTCAGCAAATTCAAGATACCAAATACTTTCTTGGAGAGAGAGAGAGCGAGGAAGGGGATGAATTGGCGGTTTATTGCTTGATCTATCTGCAAAATGTCGGATTGTCATGTTTCATACAACTTGCTCTTGAAGGTCCCCAAAACATGGGTTTGACTGGGGGGTGGGCTGTTGTTGAAATTATGCTCCACCAGTTTTTGGGTTTCTTTTCTGTGTTCTTGAGAGTTGTAGGAAGGTCTTATTTACTACTAAGCTTGCAGATTTGTTGCTGTGATGGTGTTGAATGTATGATAATCATAATTATCTCAATCTCAGGTTATCTCAAGTTGATTTAGGTTGAGCTTAAATTATAAGAGCAGCTCCATCAGCAATAGTAAATTGTCTTACACAATTAAGTTTTTGGATGAAATACAACTATTTTCTAGTGAATAGGTCTTAAAATGTAAGTAAATGTGCACAAGATCAAATGCTTGTGTAAATTGCACTTAACACCAAAGTGCTTGCTCTTGATTGGCCAAAGTGGTTGCATTTAAACAATCTCTCACATTATATGTCCCATTTTTCATATTTACGGGTGATTGATTGAGAAACAATTAACATATTATTATGTTAGATGCGATAAATATTGTTAGAGGCTCAAATGAAAAATGGGTGGAGCTGCTCCAAGTATGGAGAAATTCCATATTGTACCCCAAGCAAAATAGCGCCCCAGTTTCACTGAAACTGAGGATAAAATCAGAAGTCAGGATGAAAACAATAACACAAGGAAAAGAACAGGAGACCAAACTAGTTTTTTTTTTCTCACCTCAATGGCTGCTGCTCAGAGGAGTTTCACCTGATGGTTTGGATTGATACCCAGTTTCATGAAACAATAACCAATTGTGTACTGACCTGAAAGCATGCAAGTCTTGCTCACTTTCCAGATACACTTAAATTGGGGATGAAACAGGGTTTAGAGGGTAAAACTAGGGTTCAAAGAAATTCTTTAAAAAAAAATTCTGGCTACATTCATCTCCCCAACTGAATGTACCCAACTGAATGGAATAACTGAATATGAAAGATGACACCTCCTGAATGCACTGACAGTCCTTGCCAACGTCACCCCAGCCCTCACCTGGGCTGCCCACTGCCCCAAAAGGGTGGCATCTTTCAGCCAAACCTCTGAAAAAAGCTGCCCAAACTGTGGGTATATGTGCCCCAGCTCCTTCTTGCTCAGCTCATCAGCTACAACAAGTCAGTGCCCTTTTTTTTTCTTTTTTTTGAGGTTTCTAATCACCAAATGCCAAAATAATTTACAAATAAAATTGCCAAATTTTTTTTACATCAGGTTCCACAGCTACCTAATATATAAGGATGCTTAAATTTTTTTTTTCTTTCATGTATTTTTAATTTTTTTTGGGTTAAAGTTTTCTTTTGATGATTGCAAGTGCCACATTACAAAATTGGGAAAAAAAAAAAAAAAAAACTTTCCATTTTTACTCTTTTTTTTTCCCCTTCACTTCTTGTGACGGAAAACCTCCAAAACCATTTCTTTTTCAAACTTTTAATTTTTTATTTCCCTTTTTCACCAGATTTTTAAAAAAAAAAGGTGGATTATGTGCCAAGTAATTTTGTCAAGAGTTGAACATGGCAGCAGCTGTCTCTCACAAATTCCTTTGTAATACAAAGGTACCCATGTTGGGCTATGTGCCTGTGACCAAGCAAGGCAGGGGGGGCAGGGGGGTTGATACACCAAATCTCCATTGGGAGTCAAAAATGATCCCTCACTCTCAAACCTTCAAGGTGCATCACTGCAACATATAACAACTCTTCTTCTGAGAAAGATGGCCATTATTATACCCCTATGTTATTGGGAAGAGGTCCTCAAATCATGCCCCATTCTGATATTATTTCTCATCTTTCAAGTGTGCAAATAAAATCTTGAAAATTTAGCATAACCCAAGTCAAAACTTTTTTGTTTTCATCTTTCAAGTGTGCAAATAAACTTGCAAAAAAATCAGCATAATGAATACATTAGTGTTCTCCCTAGAGTAAGTGATTAGGGGGTTCTTGTCCTGAGTTTGGCCAAAACACAATGTAAACCATGAAAGTTGAACTTGGAAAGTCTCTCAAATTAGTGGTTGTCAAAGTTTGATCCAATTGGTCTTGTGTTTTCACACTTAATCTTCTTGTCTTCTCATTTTCCAAGTAGAGACCCAAGTTATCCTTTGCAAGCATTCTTGCCACTTTGCCATGTGCAATCTTTTCTCATTATTTGTTTTGGGTCTTTGTTGATTTGGAGGTGGAGAACAACAACAACAATGAGTATTTTTTCTCACCTTTTTTTCCCTTGTTTTGCATGTGTGTGCATGTGCAAGGGCTTTGTGATTTGGAGGTGAAGAACAGTGACAATGAGAATTCTTTTTCACCTTGTTTTTTTTCTTTCTTTTGTGTGTGTGTGTGTGTGTGTGCATGCGTATGTTTGTGGTTTTGTGATTTGAATTTGGAGGTGAAAGAGTTGCAACATGTATGTATGTGTGTGTGCATGTGCACATGTGCGGTTTTGTGTGTGTGTGTTAAGATTTTGTGTGTTTGGGGGTAGAAGTACATGTGCATGTTTCTAGTTCTAGTCTTTGTTGAAATTTTGTGTGTTGGGGGGAGGCATTGCAAGGAAGCAGTTTCTTGATTTTGGGTTATGGGAAAGGGTTGCAAGAGAAAAAGTTGTCATCTTGTGCTGAGTTTTGAATATTGGTTCCTTACATGGGTGACTTAAGGATATATGAAAACTCAACATGAGAGGGCAAAAGCATACCCAAAGACAAGGTGACTTTAAAGATTTCTCTATTAGATTCCATGAGTTGTCCAAACCTATTGATAACTTCTCTAGGTAGGCTCCACTTTAGAGAAATGTATCTAAACAGTGATGAAATATTAAGTTTTTTAGCATCTAATTTTTTCCATACAAAAAGTCATTTGCAATTAATCTCCTCTGAGATCTTAAGGTTGGAAGTAGACACCTAATTAGATTTAAAGTTGTTTACAAACTGTGAAAATTCTTCCACTAGCATGTAATGCCCTTGGCTGGTTTTTAAAGATTACGAAAGTGCACTGTCTTATAAAGTGGAATTTCCCTCTTGAGAGGTAGGAGGGAGTTTTGTTTTGTCATTGCCAATTTTGTTTTATCATCAAGTGTTTGGATTTATTGTCACGCATCTCATGAAATCATCATCATCATTTCATCCAGAACTTTGCAGCTTCATTGGGTGGGCATTACGCTGTGCAACACCCTCAGGCTGGGTCGTTCCCAAGATAACGAACCCTCGGCCTCCATTCTTGAGGGCCCATTATTTTGAGAACACCCCAATCCCTGGGCATTTCTCTACACTTTGGGGGGTTTACATCTATCGCAAAGGAGTTCCAAATAAAAATAGGTACAACCTATTTATCCCAATTTATAAAACCATCAATCCCAAGAATGGTGCAGAAATCTGTTGTCTATGATTGTTGTTTTAAAGTTTAATTTATGAATATAGTAATCCAAGAAAGACTTCAATTGTTGGGATTGCCCATCTTGGACTAGCCTGCATCTGGGCAACTCCATTCACTTCTAGTTAGCATAATCATTTCAAAAGCATTTAATCTAGATCTCACACTCTCACCTGAATCTACAACGCACACATGATTCTGTTGGATATTTGCAGCCAATGTTTAAAGAGATCAGGTTTCACTGAAACTACTTTTAAAAACCAAAAAAACAATCAAATTTTTTCTTTGAATATTTGGCCAATTTTGACCTGAAAAATCTGATTTCTACCTTTTCGAAGGATTTTTAAAATGAAAAGTGGCCAAAATTCACCAGACTTCAAGATTTTATTTATTTATTTTTTCAGTAGGTAGCCAAGAATATAGAAGGAACCATACTATTATTTATTTATATATATGGTTTCTAAGCCAAATCCAGCTAAATTTTCTACTGAATGAATGGCACTGCTTTGGTTACATTACAAAATTGGAAAAACAAAAACACTGGTCTTCCTCCTTGTAGACCTAAGCCCCAACAGCCAATTTACACTTCTTGAAGTATGGTTTGTTAAGCATGGGTAAATTGGATTCGAGCTTATAATACCAGCAAATAGTATGGTACTATGATCTCTCTAGCAAATTTATTTTTGGGTATTTAGAATCCGAATTTCAACATAAATTTTTGGACCTAAAGTGTAGTAGAGTGGTCTTGTTTCATAAGACTAAAAAGCTTCAAAACTTTGACTCCAAACTCAATTGGCACACAAGAGGAGGAGTTTAGAACAGTTGCTTCCTATGTTCAGACAAAGGCGTGAAGGAGCCAAGCAAGAAGCAAGTTATTAAACTAATCAAATGTAGTGAATTGGGTATATAGAGTATGGATGTACACAGTCCAGGATTCAGATCTGATTTGGAGATATTGTCACACCTCGGGATTGGTTGTGGATTGGTCAGGAAGCAAAGCATAATGACAAAGTAAAAACACAAGTGGTGTGGACGGCCTGCAGTTGGCTAAAACAACCCAATCATGTAGGTACCATGGCTGTGAAGCTCCCTGGAAATAATTGGGAGATCTGGAGTCTCCACTGTAATCCCCAAGTTTTGATGGATGGGTAGTTGATGTTCTGAACGCACACACAAACAGATTGTTTCAATGTCAACAACATGGCAACAACTAAGTATCTAGTGCAGATATGCAGTTCTTTTGCTGGTGACATTCATGTTAGAGATGGGGTTTTTATTCTCCCAATTTTGTGAGGTAGGTGCTGTAGTGATCATACACAAGAAGACTTGGCCAAATTTGGCTGCATGTTAGAGAAGAGAGTAGGAAAAATTTAGGGCCCTCTTGGGTTCATGTTGAGCCCTCTCATTGAGGGCATCAACATTCTATTCCTAAATTTGTTCATCACCGTTTTTGGCTTGGCCTAGTAGCCCTTTCGAAGAGGGTGGGTATCAATGTTGGGTGGATATCATTCTTTTATAATTGTTGGCTTTGGTTTTTAAAATGTTTTAAAAGATTCAGATTGGATCTTAAATTAGTTTTTAATTTATTTCAATTTAATATCCATCAAGGATATCAAATTCCTTTAAAAAATGAAAATCCTGATCTCACATTTCCAAACTCATGAACATTTTCCCAACCGCAGTAGAGGACATTTAATTTCCTTTGCATTAACTTGGTACCTTCAAAACATATGTGAATCCTTATTCACCAACTCCTTGACTAGTTGAGTGGTCCCAACAATCATCTTAGAAATGTAAAAAACATTAATTTTTATCATTCAACTGATGTACCATAGTTCTAGATTTTAACACAGTGAAATACATGGTGGCATTTCAGCAACATTGAAAACAAAGACTATCTATCATAATCTTCCGCCATAAAAAACAACTTGTTTTCAACCAATTTAAGATTTTAAAATCTTGGGTCTAACATTAGGGATAACATGTTATGAGTTTTCTTTTTTCATACTTCATTAGGAATGAAAGAAAAAAATCTAAAACATTACATACTTGTTTTATAATGTTGGAAACAAGTGTAGACAACTCCAAAGCTAGAGAGCTGTATCGTCTTCCATCAAGTTGGCCATAAAAAGTGGTATTTCAAATTCTTCTTTTAGTTTCAAAGCCATGGTAATTGTTATGTGCAAAGCATAAAAAAATAACCAATGTTCATGGGATCGGTTAAGCACACAAGCATTCACAAACAAAAAAAAAAAAAAACAATGATTTGAGTGACTTCCCAAGTTAGAAGGGAGGGCACACGACCATTAATTCTCATTGATGTTTGGCGATTATAATGTAAAAAAATTGTTGCCCTAAATTGCAATGTTTCTTGGAATAGTATGATCTTACTTGCAAACTTACATGAACAAATCAAATATGAACATAATAATTTGCAAATTTCAAAACAAAAACAAAAAACACACTGTCGAAAAACAAAATTGACCTAATTTTCATTAGAGCATTCAATTTTCTAGGCTTTAAACTAGCTTCAATGCAAGTTTTATTGCATTCATATTGACCTTCATCAAATTTCTTTGGCCAAGTGATACATTTTTATAAATTTGCATGGGCAAATTTGATGGAAACATATTTGAAGCCTTTACAAACTTTCTCATCACTAATGGCATATTGGTAAGCTTTGGAGAAAGCATGCCCAAAACACGTTATTTAAAACTTCTCCTCCAAACCTAGAGCTTCACATTTGATAACAAACTTGAGAGTGTTTGTCATTGTGTTCAAATTTGAACCTTCATTTTTAACGTATGTTTTAATCTTATTTCTCAAAACATATTTATCCAAAGGATTAGTCAATTTTTTTGCTAATGCCAATGCCAATGTCATGTTGTTTTAGAAGCCTCAAATAAACCAAAAGTAACATGTTTTGACTTTAGTTAGACCCCAAAAAATTTATGATCAATACAAACATTCGATGAACACCCTTGGACATCCATATATCAAAATTAACAATGATGGAATCACACTTTGATCTTTTTTAACAATCTATGTTTCCAAACTTCTCTTATTGTAAATTTCGTTTCTTCATAATTTAAAAAAAATTAAAATGATTTACATCAATATGTTTTCTCAAACATGTTATTCCACTTGTCTTATAATAAAATAGTAAACCCTTTCTTAACTTTGTTCTTGGGTTAAAAAAATTATATAGTTAAAATAACACAACATACAATGCATGATTTGAATGCATCAAGTGTCACTTTTCCATTGTTATTCACACAAAAAAATGACCAACATAAAGCACTCCAATTATGCATCTTCAATATTTTCCTTTAAGAATACAATAGTTTCAAAATTTCTTAATTTTTTCTTCATCATTTTAATTTTGAAACTTTACTGTCTTTAGTTTGCAACCTTCAGTTTTCTTAAGTCTCTTGCATTATTTCATCTTCATATTTGACCTTATTTAGGAATATTTCATACTTTTCATCATGGATTAATGTGTTTTCATTTCCACTAAACCCTTCCATTTATCATATGATGTTCAACAAGGTCAAAGATGGAGAAACTTGAACAAACAAAATGTCTTACAAACAAAGGCCTTACTCTAGGGTTTGAGGTGGAATATGAAATGTATTGTTAGTATGCATGGTTAAAAAAACTAATGTGAACATTTACAATATTTACAAGCAACGATCAAACTCTCTTTCCATTACAAAAATAAAGAGATGTGCAAAAGATAATTCTAATGCAAGTAAAAAAACTTACCATAGATCAAAAATTTAAAAAATCAAATAAAAAACCAGAAAATAACAAAAAATAATAATAATGACTAACTTACTTTTTTAAAATGTTGTCAATTGTCACCAAACAAGAGTGCCAAACCCACAAAATCTGAAAAAGAGGGGAAAGTACAAATTCTAATAACATGACGGGAGGGCATAGCAATAATGTGAAGGCGAGAAATAAGATGAAGGAAAAAAAAGTACACAAAACAACAACAAAGCAAATAAAAAAGAAGATGAGGCCCAACCATGAACTCATGCCGTTTTATAGAGCAACGACATTGGTCATACAGTTTGGCACAACCACAATTAAGTGGCGGCCACCTCAAACCCTCAAACTTTAAAAATTTTTAAACCTAACTTTTAGTGATGTTTTTGGGAAAATGATTTACTCATCAACTTGATATCCAGATCCAGGCAAGGAGTTGATCTCGCGTCTTAATATCATTTACGAGATATCCAAAGTTCAAACCAGATATTGCATGAT
>Ga0116229_10009772_pt1 | contig 14564 bp, 9 predicted proteins | sample S1TSphgellanicum_3_FD_87313 | JGI IMG/M metagenome (GOLD analysis project Ga0116229, IMG submission 87313) | Host-associated microbial communities from peat moss isolated from Minnesota, USA - S1T2_Fc - Sphagnum magellanicum MG | ecosystem: Host-associated > Plants > Peat moss > Unclassified... | reverse complement strand
CTATGCTTACATAGGTCACTAGGCATAGGAGAGTGAGGATTCCTACACCTAAAAAGATCCCTCCCTCTCCTAAGGAGTACTCAGTAGGCCAACTATCCAAAGATTATTTGCCTATTATTATTACTACTACTACTACTACTACTTATACCCACTTAATTTTGGCAACTTTGAGTTTTTATTTTTGGCCAATGCCAAATTTTTTTTGTAGAATGCCAAATTTTATGAGGCCTGCATTAAGGTCTAGCCATTGTGTTGGCTGGTGAAATTGCACACAAAAGTCACTGAAGAAAATTCCACTAATATTGCAATCACACCTTTGTCATTGTTGCTCATGTTTGAGTGTCCATAGAGCTGGTGGTGGTGGTGATGGCCTGACATTGCTGTCGGATGTGCTCAGAGAGCACACTCAAAGCAAAAGCTTTGATGTCCTGTTCTCCTCATTTGATGAAAGTCCAACATGTGCATCATAGAATCAGGGGATTTTTTTTTCAATTTTGTGCTATAAAAAGTTAGTCAAAATTTTCCCAAAAATAGCAAAAATAGTCAAATTTACACTAGAAAAACACATTTGTCCAAAATTGTCCCAATTTTTCATGTAAAGAAGCGACAAAATTTGTCTAAAAAAAATCATTGAGGAGAAATAGCAGCATACTAACAGACAACAACATGCCCTGGTTGACAGGTCTATACTCCAAGTCCATGTTGGGTACTCATGATATATTGAGATGTTGCATGTTCTGCTGCTTCATATCTATCTACTGATTTACATATAATGAATCGGGTTGTAACTTGTCATGAGCTCCTTGGTTTAACTATTGGATAAGGCAGAGCAGCTTTCCGAATTTAACTAGTAAATTCTGTTTGGGTTCAACTTCCAAGTTCTACCACGATTCTGATGCAATGGTTTTCCTTGTGGCAAATTTTTGCATCTCCGTAAGCTCACATATTAAGCCAACTGTCTTATTTTCCTTCTCTTAGTGTGATTACCTATCAACTTGTTTGACCATTGGATTCAAATGTGATCTCAAAGTCCAAGTTCATATGTTTGGACCAAAAGATAATTTGACAACATTTGCAAGGATGGGCATGCTTAACAATATTCACCAATGTTAGTTAGTTCAATGAATGCTCATAATTTTTTTATTATACTAAGTATAATTGATCAAATGCAATAACTTGCTTAATTGTAAGGCCCATATTACATTTCAAAAATAAATTTATTCTTATCTATCTAGAGAACTTTATAATGGGGCAGCATCCCCAATTCAAGTTCTAATTCAGTTTTGAAAAATAGTTTGATTATCAAATTAAGTTCCAATGACAATTCCACAAAAACAATCTTTGGTCTAGAGACCCTAGAACCTAACTTAAGGTGCATTCACACTTGGTGTTAAGGACTCTAGTATTAAGTCCACTAACATGAAGCTAGTCATTTAGAACCTAAACCTAGTTACCATGAAGATTTTATGTTAAGTTAACATTCACTTAACATTAAATAGTCACCCATTTAACATTGGGTGCCACCTAGATTTTCACTTAACACTGACTTAACATTAGGTGTGAATGCACCTTTATAACACTTTCTTGAACGTACCTAGATTGAATTGATGGTAGTGTGAATCTTGCAAAGGATTATTTGGAAAACATCCTACAAGCCATCATATTTGAGGAAAAATTAACAAAAATTGCCATGAATTCTGGCATGTTGCCAACACATAGTAGAAATCCTAATTTTTTTCTAATGTCTTCACTGATCTGTAGCCAAAATTGGCTAACTTGACTTCTAAGTTCTTGTGGAAGATTGCCAACCCACCAGCTACATAACAAAACTGGAAAAGAAACCCTGAAACTTTGGACCCATGATTGCTGGCAAATACGGGGTTCAATTCATCATTAGGTTATGGTAGATCTACTATCTATTATAGCAAATTCAATTATACTAAGATAAGTTATCAGTGGGTTAATCATGTGCTCGCGTGGAGGGTAATTTAATTGTGAAATTTTACATGTCAAATTGCTATGTTTTTGGAGTTTAAAACAGCTCTTAGATTGAAATAGATGATTAATATTGAAAGTAAAATGTCTCGTTAAAGTTGCTAGTAGTTTTGTCATGAAATGAGTTGCATGTTTGTCATGTTGAGTTTAGCGTAGAATGTAACATCCTTTACATAATCATATCCTTATATGATGGAAAAGCTTCAATGCATTTCATATTATGAAATTTGAGTATTATTCGCTTCAAAAAATGACAACACCATAAATACTTAAAATTTTACATTTCATGATGGATTTTTTTGGAATTGTTACAAAACAATTGACAAAATAATAACTAACACAAGAAAAAGTGATTACCAAAAGGTTGATCAAATTGCAATAATACAGGCAAAATAACTGTGTACATTGATCTTCCAAACCAGGATGCTTACATTCTAAAACTTTGATATCTTGTTTATAGCCAAATTTGGACAAATCTCCAGATGTTTGTCACTAATGGCTACATCACAAAATTGCAAAAAGAAAAGCATTGTTCCATATTGTATGCCAATCAGGTTTTTTTTTTTTTCAAGTTGTGATATGGAGAATTTGGAAAATTTTCCCCAAATTATTTAGCAAAACTATTTGAATTAACACTAGAAAGACAAATTTCTCCAAAATTTTCTGGATTTGCTTCCTTCTTGTTTTCTAGGGGTAAAAAAAGGCCATTGTCATTAAACCTTCCAATTGTGAATTTCTTTTTCCCCTTGAACTGATGAAACCCTACCAGTCATATAAAAACCCAAGCACCCAAAAGAGGGGGTGTGAGTGGACAAGAAGTCACTTGGATCTCTTCAATGTGAACACTATTTCGTTTTAGGGTTTAGATTTTGTTTTGAGCGGCTGTCAACTTTTTTCATGTAGGCGGCGAAGTTTATATTATCATTGTTTGTTACTAGTTGTGAGTAGGAAACTTTGTTTGTTTGTGTGTTATGTGAAACAAGTTGGCAGCAAATGATGGGTGGCCAAGGGCGGTGCAAGTGTGCAAGGGAGATGGGAGGTAGAATGTTGTGGGACAAATATAAAAAGTGGAGTTTGAGGGCAAAGAAGGACAAGTTTGTTTTTTTTGTTGTTGAAATTGGTGCAGTTTGTGTAAAGTGAAGAGCTTGCAAAAATTTGTAGTTGATGTTTGATTTCCATTGCGCTAGTGACTACGTCATGGTAGGCTTTGTGTTCTTGCTAGAGTTAGGATTTATAAGGGGTTGATGTTGAGGGCTAATGACGCATAAAGGAGGTTTGACCTATAGAATTAGGACCATGTAGAGAAGTACATATGCAAAGGACCTTGGTGGAACCTTTCTTGAAATCTAGTGGGTAGCACATACATATGAATGAGAGCCAAAAACCTTAGTGGGTATCCTTGGGTTGGACAGAACATGGGTGAGAGTGGAACAAAAGGGGAGAGATTATAGTAAGTATCCATAAATCCATATTCTGCATAGAATTCTGTTTTTCTTGAGTAATTGCAAGCCAACTTGGCATACCCTACTTAGTCATGGTTCGTACCCAGAAGTCAATTTGTTTCTAAAGCTAGACCAAACATTTCTTTGCATTATCTCATGTGGTAGAGGGATGGATTAACAGCTCATAAGAGACCAGGTGAACATTGAAGGCATTTACCTAATTAACTCATGTATTCATAATATGTGAATTTGTTCCTAACAGTAGTTTGAAGGCTACCACTGTAGCAATTTAGGAAAGGTTAATAGGTATGTACAATTCGGAAATTCACATGGTATGGAGAATAATGTACTATAGGATTGCAAAACCAAGGTGTTGTGGTAGTGCCAGTTTGGCAAGAAATGAGTTGTAGAGATTGTTCCATAAAGTTAGGATTTGTAATCAGGAGATAGTTTTTCTACCTTTTTATTTTTGGGGTTATGGGGGAATACAAGGAACAAAATGGAAGGACTCACTGCAACCAAAAAAGAAACATCTTATTAACATACTTAGACTTAGTTTGATGAAGGTTACTCTACTTAATTGAGAATTACGTTTGTCAGACAAAAGACTTAAGGTATGGAAGCTTGCAAACCCGATACACATGTCCTATGCATTTATACTAAAATTCAATGAAGATTGCTAGAATTTAGCATTTATTATAAAGTTACTTATTGCACTACTGAACTCATTTAAATGCAACTCCATCTAGTGACTGTTCAACACATTTTGAAATTACTATGATTTGAAAGGAAGTGAATTGGATAAGGTCATAGTGTGAACATAGAACATTTTTAGGTTTTCATTTTTAGCTTCAATTATTGTCAACTTTCTACATAATGATGGTAGAAAGTGTTTTGTTGTTTGTTTCTCTAGGATAGCCATGGCCATAACAATTTCAAAATAGCATGTGAGGGAGGGTAAGAGGATTTGTTGGTTTGTGTGTAATTCAGATCTTATCAATCCAAAGCTACAAATGGTTGGGGATGGAATGACATTGAATGAAATTCAAAGACTTGGATGGTGGAAGGTAAGATAAAAAACTAGATTCAGAAGTAATTACAACAAAGTGGATTTTTGCAAAATTATTTTGAAGAAATAACAAGTTCTTCTCTTGGTTAGTAGTTGTTGAATTTGTTTCCATTGCACTAGTGACTTTTCAGTGGCAAATATGTAATGTAAGTAGTATTGTTTTCTACGAGGGGTTGATGTTGAAGCATGATGACAAACTAAAGAAGTTCAAGCTATAGTTAGATGGGCATTTAGAGTTGATTTATTTTTGTATGAGTGAAAGTAAACCTATTGAATTCTTTTCAACCCATGTAGTGGGTTGGTGTTTAGGTGAACATTAAAAACCTCAGTAACAGATCCTTGAGTTGAAAAGAATGGGTGAATTAAAAAATAGATTTGGGAAGTTTATCAAGCTATATTTGTATCTTAAGTTTGTAATAACATTTTCCATACCTGAATGGTTTTAGTTAGGTGGATGTGGTAACTATCACTAGCACCAAGCTTCAAATATAAGGTGTAAGGATTTCAATAGTGAAGGTTTTCAATTGGAAAATTGGGGTGTTCCTTGTATCATTGTTAAATAGGGAATGGGTTAACAATTCAATAGGACTAAATGAACATTGAGAATTCTGACTTCAATGTTATACTTCTGTAGATTTTGACATTGGCATGTTTCTAGATGATCTTGTCTGTAATTTTTTTAGTTAACTTCGGTTGTAGAAAGCTAGGATTAAACATCATGATTGTGCCATTTAGGGACCAACACATTAGGCTTTAGAATTTGGTTCTATCAATTTTGCAATAGAGACATAATGTTAGTCCTTCGTTGTATGTCTTTTCTACAATATATATAGTTGGAACCATTAGCATCAATGCTTTTGTAGGAAGTGTTGTGTTGTGAAACATTTTTATAGTAAAGTTTATTTGATCACCCTTTTTTTGGTTATAATACAACCAAACTATTTTTTTCAGGATTTGTGAAGGTTTAGGCATAGATGAGTTTTCTCAGTGTTCCATTAGTCCTGTGAATTGTTAAAACCCCATCACTAAAATGCAATGCACCAATTTTACTTATATGACATTTATATCACTACCACAATGTTCTCTTTTCCTTTCCAACTATTGGTTTATAATCATGGTGGTTGTAGTGTAGATGGAAAGTACTTAATTTATGCAAAACCGTTACGAGCATAAACAAGATCTTTTATGTAGAACCTTGGGTGTAGGACTCGTTTCTTAGATTAACAAAATCTTAGACTACGTGAATTTCTTGCCTTAATTCGAGGATACCTATTATGGGTTTCTCATACTAACCATTCCAAAGAACTTACCTCCCAAGCTTGGTTGATCCATTAATATCTTTCCCATCCCAAATGTATGACTACATTTATATGTTCATTATACTACAACTCAGACCACCTCAAGTTGTCATCATTTCATGGCACCAACCCTTCATATCATCACTAAAGTACATAACCTTTTGCCCTAATTAATTATTAATGTGATGGAAGAAAAACATAGCAATTATCCAATAAATCAACATTATCCAATGCATAATCTACATTCTAGACTTAATCACTTAATTCAAGTGGCGAGCTTCCTCACAACGTCCTTCCTTTTATTTCATCGTTGCAACCTCCCTTCCAATTTACCAATTCAAAGTTCCATAAATGTTGTTTCATCTTCAACCATTTACCTCCCAAATAAGATAAGTCTTGCATTACACATAAACAACAAACAACCTCACTCCTTCACATGCTTTCTTCAAGTTCTTACAATGATGTCTAATTTGAAAAAACAAACAATAACCGCCAACTTTTTGCCATCGTTGTGCATAACATAAAAAATGACACAAAGTCTGAAAACCCAAAATTGTAGTGTGTTCACACCAAAAATGCATCCAAAGCCACACCATTTTGGTTTACATCATGTCCAAGAAGACAAATGAACCACCTAAAAAGGTAGACCACTAGGGGAACATCAAGTTCCCAAACCCCCTTCAATTGCAAGAAACATATCAAATAAGGAAAACGGAAGACCTTTTGAAAGGACACCTAGCCTAAACAAACCTTCACCTATTGCAATTGTACATTTCAAAATAAAAACCACTTGTGCACATTGTAACATTATTGACACCATGTGTCTGTAAAATGCATGCAAAATTGAAAGAGGAGGGCTTTTAATGTGTTTCGTTCCCCACACCATGTTGGCACATTATGAAAAAACTCATTTACTTATTGGTGTAAACACATGAAAACTTTTATAGTTAGAAGGAAAAACATGTCCATTGGAAACTGATTTCGATAAAAATTGTTCTTTGCTTGAGGCATGACTGTCATAACAACCCCATGGAAAACACTGTTTATGAAACCAATTCAACTTGAGTGAGGTCGGTAATGACAACATTTGCCAACATGCAAACACCATTGATTGATAGCATAATGTCAACTTGATGGAGTGAAAGTTACATGGGAGGGGGCAAAAAGGCATGGGTTTGTTCTTGCAAGATGTGAAATCTTGCATTTTTTGCACTGGCCACAAAAACATTTCATACAACATCATGTGAGGTCGTCTTCTCCCCACCATGAATGTAGTGAAAAAGGTGGATCCCCATAGGGTACAAAGGCTGGTTACAAATGTAATGTGACACCTAAAGACTAAAGGATGGGAAAGATTCAATTTAGTGTGTAATGTGGTAGAAAAAACATTTGAAGCCAAACGAAAAAAAGGATGACTGAGCAAGTTGACAACCAAGCATCCACATTTGACCTTGCACACAACATCAAACATGCCCAATGTGAATCAGTAAGTAAATTAAAAATGATGCTAATAAAGGAATGATCATGCAATTTCTCTAAACTACATTCCTAAAGACGATCAACCAAACATCTGGACCCGACCAAAATTCAACAGATTAGTCATGTCTTGGCCATATATTCCTTACAAATAAACACCCATTTATCAAATGATCATTTCCAGCATGAGAATTGTCTCAAGCTATTGCTATTAGTTGTTGCCTTCCAATTGTGTAACCATTGCTTGAATTCAACATGCATTAGTAATCTCTTGGCTACATATTATATGCTATTTGTAAAAGAACTTGTAGAAATTTCCTATTGTAATTAGAGGGCATCATATGTCTTTAATACTCCTCCTAGAAAAAATCAGGGACCTTATGCCTACTCCTTAAGAGTGAGAGGGATAGTACAAGTACTTATTGTTGTAATATCCCTAGCACTCTCAAGGCATAGGCGTAAGAACCTTCTCTCTCCCACACCTTGTGACCCACATATGTTTAGGTTCATCGAGATAATGTTCACCTGGTACTTTAAGGTGGGTGAAGCCCATGGGTGGGGGTCATTTTCAAAATGTGGGTGTAGACTTCGCTATCACATTGTCCTAGGTCCCTTATTCTGGGAAAGCACTAATCCTAGGGCTTTACCCTACACAAATAACACCCATCTCTTAAATGGTCAGTTCCAGTACAAGACTTGTCTCTGTTATTGTAGTAGTGTGGGAGCAAAAAAAGCTTTGTATTATAGATAAATGATTGTTAGTGATTTTATGGATGAAAGAGAGAATTCTTAGTGCTATACTGTGGGGTGCAGCCTGGCCTGGCTAGTCATGTGTGTTGGGATCAGATAGGATCAATGATACTAGCTATTGTCCCGCTGTTCTTCAGGAAAGCAGATAAGCATTACATCTGAACAATGTATCAAAGTCCTTAAGTATCATGGTTCTATGACAATTACCAACTGCTGCTGGGACACTAGCATCAGTTGAACCTTGAAAGCAGGCCAGAGATCTTCAGTGTACTGTAGCAGTACAGGGGCACTTTCAACACATGTCTGTGGATTAATTAAGCAATTAATTATGAAGATTCTATGTTGAAAATTGAAATATTTCTGAATATTTAAAAATATTCTCTATTTTCTTTCACAAAGTTCTTGTTGTTTGAGATTTTTTGTTTTAGTTGAAAATTTCAACAATTTTGCAAATGACATAATTAGTGTTGAAGCTGCCAGGGTTCTATACTATAGTTGTAGGTGACAGTGTGCGGGCTTTGTACTTTAATTCAAATTTGTAAAGAATGCTTTCTCACAAACAGGGCCACCACTTCGAGCTTCTTTTATTTGGTGCCACTGCAAGTGCTTAGTGGCCCAGCTGCATGAAATGGCTTGAAACAAATTCATCAGCAAAAGTGAGTTATCCACATAGTACCCGAAACTGGAGCTGCTGGGCCCCAGTTTTGTTGAAACTGGAAATGAAATGAGAAGTCAGGATGAAAATAGTACACACTTTTGTTGAGAAAACAGGGTACTAAACTAGTTTTCTCAGCTGAGTTTGTCCTCTGGAGGAACTTCATCCCCAGTTTTGGACTTGCCTTACCCATGCCTTGGCTGCTGCTCATATTCTTCATTAAATCAAAGCCTTGCGTGAATAAGATCCTCCAAATCTTCTGAACTCATACTCAGTTTTAAAAAATGGTACCCAATTTCACTCACTTTACCGAATACACTCAAATTTCAGGGATAATAGAGCCCCAAACTAGGCCCCAAAGACAGGGTGATTTTATGGATAACCCTATAACCCAAACTGTGACTAATGAGCACTGAAACTGAGGATGAGATGAAAAGACAGGATGAAAACAGGACACAGGAGAAAAATAGGGGACCAAACTAGTTTTCTCACCAAAATTGGACTCAGCTGAGTTTGACCCCCACTCTTGGAACTGCCACTTTCATGAAATGGTATGCAATTTTGTTAATTTTACAGCTCAACTCAAATTGGGGATCAAACAGGGATTAGAGGGTCAAACTAGGGCCCAAAGACAGGGTGACTTTCTGATTAATGTCTGTATACACTGGGAGACATGAAACTGGTGTCAGCTCATGAGGAGAGAATCTGAGGTTTGATTGACAGCAGGCTGCATGCTCACATGAGATGTTGGTTGCATTAGCCTAAGCTAGTCTCTTATTTGTTCAGGGCCTTGCATCTTCCAATAGTCTAGCTGACCTAGTATTCCCACACTATAATATTAGCATTTTGATTTTTGTCAGATGTTTTGTCTCCTCACTACATATCTGCACTTTGGATTCTTGAAGCTAAAATTTCAGTTTCTTCAGGTCTTGGTGATCCATGAGTGACACTGTAAGCTCTAGACTCTGCTGGACTCCATGAAGGAACTGACCCCCACTGTAAAAGCTCTTAGTGATTATAAAGGCTCTCCTAGAATACAATCTACTTTAGTGTTAATAAAGTTACCCGATTAGGGGGCGAGAACAGCCAGTTTCGGCATAATAGGTCCTTAAATGCGTAACTGGGGATGAAATTTTACAAAACGAAATAACTGGGACCCAAATTGAGTTTCATCACCTCTTTCCTTTTTCCTGAGCGCCTCCACTACTGCTGCATATAATTTCACTGCTCCTACCCGTACAACTACTATAATTATACTTGAACCTTGTACATTAAATGTTGAGTTTCAGCATTTCATACTGAGATTTAATAAAATTTTCTTACTTTGTGGATACCACTGAAAGAGGGGATAGGGGGTGAAAGAGAGGGTGACATTAGGGATAACTTTAATTTGTTATGACACTTTGTAACACATTTGTTACATGTCCAGGTCATGCAATATAATCTGAATTTTGGGATGTATTGATCCAGTTTTCAAATCAGGAGATTACTCTCACAGGCTTTTAATAGCCAGGACAAAACACAATGCAAATGTTGAAAGCATCATGGTGACAGTATATGTCATGTTTGTATCCATGTTGGGCGGTTATTAGAATATATAATAGACCAATATTGTCCATCTTGATTTTAAAAGGTTCCAATTTTGAAATTTTTTTAGTTTATGATATAACATTTGTGGTAAATGGGAAAATTTTGTTTAGTACTTAAAAAAGGTTTTTGAGTACTTGTAGAAAATAGCTATAGAAAAATATACTGAGTATTTTTTGAAAAAATGCTTATAAAAAATAGTTTGAAAATTACCAAAAATTGTAAAAAACAATTGAAAACAACTAGGAAAATATTACACCATTGGTTCCAATACTTTAGAACTTGACCCAGAGCTTGATCTCGAACTTGGACAAGAACCTGCCTAAAAATCAAGAACTTGCCAACACTAGATCAAACCATGGAAGCCATCAGGGTAATTCTTAGGATTCATAACCATGGTTCTCGAACGACTAACAAAATCGATGCTAGCATTTAACCATAGGTCCCAACTTTAAAAAAATAAAATGAAACAACTGACCATAAAACTGGATGTATTTTACTCGTTGTTTCATGAAAGCTATCAGTTCTTTAGGGTTTTTGAAATAACCAGGGGCAATGATTCTCGAATTCTATTTAAAAAAAATAAAATTAGAACTGGTAGTTCTTTGATTTTGAAATATTTCAAGAACTGGAACTGACATTTCTTTATTTATAAGTTCAAATAATTGCACAACATGGGTTTTATGTGGGACAAAAACCTTGTTGAAAGGTTTTAGTTACTCATCTCTTTTGGGGGCCACAGTGAACCAGCACCCACCAGTGCACCATGAAGGATGGATGGTAAGTGATTAGGAAACAGTTTTCTGTTGGGTTTTTGATCCATAGCTAACCATGGTTGTTAGCTCAGTTGCTTTTTTTTAATATTACCTACCTACTAACAACCCACTTGTGGTTTGGTAGTAGGTAGGTAGTAAAATCAGCCCTTACCTATGTACAAACCATCTATTTAACCAGTAATTTAAACCTATTTTCTTACCTATCGACCTATATATGAGGCCTATTTCTAACATAACTGGTTACCAAGATGAAACCAAATATTAACTCAGTCGAGCTTCATCCACAACTGAGTAATAACGGCCATCCATTGGATGGTGTGCTGGTGGGTGCTGGTTCACTGTGGCCCTGGTTAAGGTAATTTTAGGGGACTCATGTGTTTCATGGCATGTCACTTTCATGTGTTCCTTATAACTTATAAGACTCCTTGATCAACATTGGAACACGACCTTAAATTGTCACTTCTCAATTGATTCATTGCTTTGATTCCATTGAAAGGCAACTTGCAAGCTCCAAAATCCTTGTTTCATGGGTAGACAAAGAAGTTAAAAAATTCAGCTTCAACTTGGGTTGAGTTTCAAATTCTCTCGTTCGTGTGTAAGAGGAAAAAAAAGAAAAAGGAGTGTTGAGTTTCAAATAGCCTTGTGTGCAAGGGAAAAAAATGAGTGTAAAGAAATTGAAATCTAAATGACTCATTCTAATGCTCATTCTGACAGGTTTAGGTGCTTCTACCTTATCCTTAATAGAGTCGGTGAATACAGAGCCCCACCCTCAAAGCAGTGATGACAGCAGCTTAGTAGCCTGTGCTTACTTTGTGGGAAGAAGCTCTCTAAGTCACATTGGCTTTGACAGGCTTTCAGTTTTTATTGTTGTATTTTTTGCATAAAGAAAGTAGGTGAATGAGTCATCATGTACTTAAGAACTTGGTGGGCTCTCTCATGACCAAAACATCAACACACTTAATAATAGGACTCCAAATGCCATAAGCAGCTTAGAGCTGCTGCCATTAATTGTTTGTCATTTGGTAAGGGAACCAGACATGCTCAAAGAAAAGGGCCCCATTTGCATTGCACTACTGGCCTGAGGATTCAAGGCTGAGACCAAATTAGAATTAGGTGCTTTCTGTTTGTGTCAGTGCCTGTCACCCAGCACATGCAACAACTATGGATCCCATACACAAACTGTGGAAAAGGGAAGAAAAGGGAAGAGAAGGGAAGGGAAACACAACAAGAAGGAAAGGGAACATAAGAGTGATGCACCACCCTGCACCCACAGACTGAGAATTCAGACACTTGTTATAATAGATTAGTACTCTCTTTGTTCTGGTGCACGTGCAATTTCAATGCTCTGGTTTTGACCATTGTTGTTGTTGGGTGGGTATTAGAATCCAATTTTATGTCTTGGATTTTGGGGGGAAGGACGTGGGAGGGAGTTTTGAAGAGTAGGTATTGAGTGGGTAGTGTCAGGGTTTTGTGTTTTCAAATTTTGGGACATAGGTGAAACTGAACTGTCAATCATCCACAAGAGGACTTAACCAAATTTGGATAGAGATTGGAGAAAAAGGGACCAATGCTTTGAAACCCAGCTATATACTAGACTTATCTGTAAAGTCATGCGCTTAGGGGGCAAGAATGGCGAGTTTCTGCATAATAGGGCATCAAACTTGTAATTGGGAATGAAATTCTTACAAAACAAAATAACATGGGACCCTAACTAGTTTTTCCACCGATTTTGGTGATAAACTGAGTTTCATCCTGTCTTTCCTTTTTCTTGAGCGCCTCCAGTGCTGCTGCATATATTTTCACTACATGTATTTTCACCAAGCTTTTGGGGAATACTGTCAATAGTGATGTCAAACAAATTTCTAGGACTTTCAGCATTGTGAGCAGTTAATTTTGAGAAAAATCAGAATATACTGAAAACATTTTAATTACTACCAAAATGGTAAACCTATTATGGTAGTAATACACTCACCACATGCAAAAACCTATATATGCAGCCTCATTAATTAATTGTGTTGGTTGCCAAGTGGTGTAATTTCACCACAACAAAAATATTCTGGTGAATGTTAGACTCAAAATTTAACCTGTCAGATTTTGGGGTGGTGGGACATAATACCCTACCTCATTTAAAAAAAGCAACTTGAAGAATCAACAACATATGATCAGCTGTTATCAGCTATTTTTATTCCTCCCCAATTTTGAGATACAAAAACCTTGATGAATTTTTCTGAAACCCGTCAGATAATTTGAATGTTCAATAGAAAAACATATTCTCTTCACATATTTCCCAATTCGTTTGTCAAAAAAATAAATCAATAGTTGTTGTAAGTGTAAAGAGAACTTGTTGTATTTGTAACAATCAACCTAAATGAAGTAAGTTGAAAATTTAAAAGAGTCATGGTTCTTTCATATGCAAGTAATTGAAGAATTGGATGTGATTATTCTTTGAAAATATAAAGAACCACCCTGAACTGGTTTTGATTGGTTTCACCTTCTGAATGGAGAAAGACACTAGGATCTAGCCAGATTTGGCTATGGGACACGTAGGACAGTAAAATTGTTTTAATCCTTCTATTGCTGTTTAACTAGCTGCAGGAGCAAGCGCTCGAAATCTGGCAAAACCCAATTGAAAAACCCTGTTTTTTGGTGAATTTTTTTAGAATTTTAATAAAAAGTTGCCTTTGTAGGGGTCACAGCCTCATTTTTTTTTCCCCACATTTTGGTGAAATTTCACACCAAAAAAGATGCTGGTTAATTTCATGGAATGATGATCTAAGCGAAACCCAACAGCTGTCTAAGGTTTAGGTTCATTGGGCTGATTATTCTAGTAAAAAGATTACAGGCCAATCTGAAATTATTAGAGCATGAAATTGCTTGTCAGTACCTCAAATTTCAAGCTTGTCAATTATAGGTAAGTATATAGGATATAGCACAATTTTAGCATAGTTGGATTCAATTTGTCTGCTGTTGCCATGTTCTTCTTGTGCCTGTGGTTCCATCATGGCCACTTCAAATTTGCTATGATGGTGGTTAGGAATTTACAAATATGGGTATTCTAAGGGGCTGCTACAGATGGTTTGGTTTGGTTTACAAGCAGCTGTTCCTTCATAGATGGGTCATTGATATGTAAAACATTGTCTACAATCTGGCCTACAATTTGTGCCCTTGTCTTGCCAATAAGAAATTCCAAATTATAATCCATGTGAAGCTAGATGGGATGATAAATCCAAATTATAATCCATTTGAAGGTAGCCGGCTCAAGTTCGGTGCGAGTTTATATCGAATCACTTGTTGTTTGGTGAGTGTACCATGTTGGTGCATGATGGCTATTTTGGCAAGTAGTCTAATCAGCTGTCATATACAACCACCTTTCTCTACTTGGCGCATATTGAAGAAGTTGTTGCCCAAGTGGCCACCAAATGGCTGAATCATTGCCCTCCCAACCTCTAATCCACAAGCACATGTTTCCAAAATGTGTATTTGTTTTATGTAACTATTGGTCAAGGCAATCATGTT
>Ga0116229_10009769_pt1 | contig 14567 bp, 7 predicted proteins | sample S1TSphgellanicum_3_FD_87313 | JGI IMG/M metagenome (GOLD analysis project Ga0116229, IMG submission 87313) | Host-associated microbial communities from peat moss isolated from Minnesota, USA - S1T2_Fc - Sphagnum magellanicum MG | ecosystem: Host-associated > Plants > Peat moss > Unclassified... | reverse complement strand
TGATGGTTGCCAAGTTTCAAGACCTGGGAGTTTGTGGGTGTATGCTGACCAATTACATCATGAGTGCTTCTTTGCTTGGTTGCTTTCTGGTTATCACTTTGTCTCACTGTTGAGTCCTGAGATCCAGACTTAGTATGCTGATCTGGTCAAGGTGATAAATGTGCCATCTATCTATGCCAGCCAGGTTTACTGCTAGCACAACTGGAGCTTGTGGTCATGGTTGATGGTCATAATTCAGTTAAAAGTTCATGGCAAGTTGGTAGTGATTGGATTCTATTTTGTTTGAAAAATGTACTGCCATCATTTGCTATCTTGTGAGTATTGGAATATGTTTTGACGATTGCAGTGGTTTTTCACAGTGGGTTGAAGGAAATACAGGCTTAAGGTTATTCTGTTAGCCCTTACAGGATACGAAGTGTGATCTAGCATGTTGTGATCTGGCCAGATTGCCTTGTTCTTTGATCCTAGAGCAAGTGGAGGAAAGGTACAAGCTTTCAAAGTTGTGATTCATGAGACTGGAAATTTTGTCATAACAAAGCATATAAAAGTATCAGATTTAATTCATTGGGTGTAAATAACTCATGTTTATATCTTTGATGTGGAAGGAATTGTTTTGATGATATGGAATACAAAATGGATGTTGTTTATTGTTTACAGTAATATGATGAAATGTTGGGACATGGACTGTCTTACGTGGATGATGATAGCCAAATGGTTGATTTTGTTGGTGTTGATGAAAGTTATGTGTGCGCGAAAGAGAATTAATCGAATGGGGCATGGTTAGGAGCCTATTTGTTCATTCATAATTAATGACAGCTCTCAAGGGTGGGTTATATGTGAGGGACCTTGATGGCCTTGTAGAAACTCTATCTTACTTGCTTTTAATGCTCTTGCTTGTATTGCTCTCTGGTATTTATTTCTATTTCATACTAATCAGTTGGGGGTACCTCACAAGTCGAACTTTTTTTTTTTGCAAAAAAAAGTTGAAACTATGGAGGCTTTCCAAAATAGAAGATTCTATGGAAAGATGGAGTGCCTCCCCCTTGGGCCCACCTAAATAGGTGAGAAGGGGAGAACTTTGGGCAAAACATCTATATATGAAGGAAGATAGTTTGTTTTGTAGTTATGAGATCCACTGAACTGGGATGCTTCAGATCTTGTTCTTGGTGTCTTTGGATAGCTCTTGATGAGCAGGGGTGCATGGGCTTGGTTACATGACGTTTGGACTTGAGGTGCAAAAGTTCTTGAATATTGAATGATTTCTTCACTGAAAATTAAAGTAAATCATAGCTGAAAATTTCGGTGGAATTGGAATGTGCCTTTGGTGTTGGAAAGATCTTGATGAGCACGATCTAATGGAATTTATTTGGTAAGATTTGGATACAGAATGTGGGAGATATTGATTTTTAAGTGATTTCTGCTGCTGAAAATTCAAACGAATTCCAAAAACCCAGGTTTTGGATGGAAAAATCAGTTGAGAACGTGATAACACTTGAAGGCTTACCATTCAATTCAAGCATGATTACCTTTCATATCTGGCTGTTCAAAAAATCGATACATACATTGCAAAACAATGTTTACATGTTGAGTTACCCTATTTTGTAATGGGTTCACACTTGGGCAAAACATCACATGCCACACTAGTATGGGATTAAAGCGAGGTGTTATTGGGAACACATTAGGAACCTAGGGAACATATTGGGAATCCATTGGGAACTTGAAGGGAATATGTTGGGAACAAAGGAAAAATGAAAAAAATCCTCCCCCATCCAAAATTTAATAGAAAATAAATCAAGGCATTTTGAGGGCATTTTGAACCTTCTCATTGGTTGCATGAAAGTTCTATTTCCAAAACTGTTAGTCACCATTTTTGGCATGGACTAATACCCGCCTTAAAAAGGAGGTGTACTTATTTATTTATTTTTGTTAATAATGAAAGCCATGAAAGATTGTATTTTAATATAAGTAATTATTTAATGCAACTTCATAATTGATTTGGGTTGATTGGTCAAGAAGTGCTATATATATAGGATTTTGATGTCCCTAGTACCCGCTTGTCATCTAAGTTATCTAATGTCATTAAAAAGGAAGGGGAAAAGTGATTGTTCTCTTCCATTGTTTTAAACATTCATGAAAAAGTTCAAATCTTAAATCACATTTGTTACACTTTACTTGATACTCAAGAATTGAAAACAACATCAATGACCTAACTAGCCATTTCTAGCATTTTCTTGTGATATTTAATTAGTGTTTTTTTTTTTCATTTTTTTGAAAGGGCGTCATTGGCACATTGCAAAAATATTCAAACTTTGCACTTGCAAAATGTAGTAACAAAAACCATGTATCTGTGCTTGCTAATGCTACACAATACTAGCAAGGTGTAAGCAAGGTAAACTAAACAACTTGATTACCTTGTGAAAACTGGAACGAGTAGATTTAAAATATCAACAAACCCATTATAGAATTGTGAAACATTGAATGTTTTCATTTCAATGATTAAATATAAAATATGGTTATATTAATGTGCATTGATTTTCATATTTCAAATTTTAAAAGTAGGCTTTAAGTAGGTTTTTCAAAATATAAGTAGGTTTTGATGTCTATTTTTCATTATGGGCTTTTGGTTTTAAGTAGGTGAAAGTAGGTTCTTACAAAAAGGAAATAAATATTTTTTTGGATGACTTGCTAAAACATATGTTGATTTTCATTTCCTAACTTATGACATATCAATTTCATTAATTTTTCTAACCAAAAAGTAGGTTTGAACATGTATTTTTCAGTTGATTTCAAATGTATTTTTTATTTATTTAAAAAATTCATTTACTTTTAATTTTTAAAAAATTAGATTATTATGAACTTAATAGAGCAAACTAATGCTACTTGACACAAACTTTCACCTAATTTGACGCTATTTTATGGTAGTTATATGAGTTTCGCAAGGTTAAAGTGGAAATGTCTATTTTTTCTATATACTATATCTTGTTTTGACCTAGCAGTATTACACAACAATAAACTAACACTAATGCCATATTTCTAGCCAAATACTTTTTTCCATACCGCAATTTATCCTTTCCCCACTCCTCGATTATTGTGTAGAAGGGGAAAGTTTCCAACTTATTAAACTTTTGCGCATACATCCAAACCACCAAGTCCAAATGTGTGGTCAAGTGATTGCGAAGCTTGGATTTCATGAAATTGATTGTGGACAAAGTCTTATCATCTTCTACACACCCAACAACCATGACAATGGCAATCTCCACTAGTTTCAAAAACTTTGACAACTTCTGAACCACAATGGCATTTGCAACCAATTATGCCCACATTTTAGTTATAGGGTTGCAATCAAGTGGCGGATGTAGGGCACCATGACTATTGTTCTTCATGGTTATGGTAAAAAAAAAAGCTTGTTGGTCAAGTAATGCACCATCCAGCAAACCAACAACCAAAATAACATTTAGGCTTTTTGACTTGGGGTGACAAAATTTTGCTTTCAAAACTGTTAAGTGCCCAACAAAAGTGACCTCTACATTAGCTGGTTCCCAATATTGGGGATAAATAATCCCGGTTGCATTCATGAGGTCATGGATAGGGAAACGTTTTGCAAGTTTTTTTTATCAACCCAAGAGCTACATAACAATTTCCTAGTCATCTTTAGTCACTATAAACACTACACCAGTAGTGGCACATGTCTTATGCAACATGAACAAATGGCCATTGAATTGAAATGCTACATATTCAACATTAGTTAGTGGCTCCAAATACTAGACCACATGTAGAACATCACAAACATTTGCACCAAGTCATTGAACATGGAAAACTGGGGTGATCATACTTCTTCAATGGGTCTACATACATAGCATATAGATCATTAGTACACAAAATGATAGAAGTCACCAAGTCACAAAAAAAGGTATCCCTACCTTAAGCTAGTTTGGATAAACTTTGAATTGCTTCTAACATGGGCAATACATAAGTCAATTGCAAGACAATGTCACAATCACACAAGAGTTCATAGTTGTTCTTGGTAAATGCATTCCTAGCCATATCAACACCCATCTTGACAACAAAACTTTTATATTTAGTTAGAACATGTTTGTTGGGTGCAAGCATACTAATCCACCATATTTTAACATTGTAAAGGATTTTTAATCCTTTTGTTTACAATACTTTTGCCAATTTCACATGCTCCAATTGCCTTTTAGGAGAATGAGAAAAATACACATACATGCCTTGTAGCAAGCCCTCAATTTTTGCAACTAGTGGTAGGGAAAAAAAAGATTGCATAACTAGGTGCCATGCAATGGATACTAGTGACAAATGGTGCATGTTTTTCAACGAGTTGCATTGTCACCCCTGTTTTCAATCCCTAAAAAACAATAACAACATCCACACCAAAAGAAACCAATTTTGCTAGTAAGTCCTTGTTAGATAATCCACCAACAATAGTTATAAAATTCACAAGCATGGTAGTTAGGTTGTCAAACCCACCTCCTTTAGTGACTTGCTGCAAATTTAGGAATATGGGTACCTTGTGCTAATTTTGAACCACATAACAATGGATTGATATCTTGCTTTGGTTATCCACTATTGTTATTTCATCACAACTAAGGGATGTAATTCCCACATTTTGAATGGCATGTTTATTTGTAGCCAAAACAACACTGTGCATAGTGTCTGCCATTCCCCACCCACAAACCAAATATTAGTGACAATGATGGTGGTCCAAAGCGATTTTAAAAGAATATGCAAAAGGTACAATTCACAATTTTTTTTTCCAATAATGGAATTAAACAAATACCTACCATTCCTTAGCCATTGGAATCATCCCAATGCATATTTGAAATCTTTTCAACCTTAATAAATTGAAAAAACCCTTGCATGCATTCATAATCTATTAGGGGCTTGCTTGTTGCAAAAGATGGAAAATAATAACAAACTAAAGGTATTTTTTCTATTTCTTAGCCCTCTCTGCATTCGACACTTGCTTAAGGACAAAATCAAGACTTGTAATGCCATAGATATGTTCATTTTTTGCATGTTGGCTATGAGGATTGGTGTAATATTCACCTACCTTCAACCCCGGTTTTGCATGCTTGCACCTTCTCTTTCCACTATGCCTGTAAAGCCCATCTAATTTGGGAATTAATAACTTCTCCCTCCATTCCACATTAACACAAATCTTCCATTGCACATGGTGCATTCTTCCATCTCCCCCCATAATAGCTTCTACCCATGGGAACTTGGTAGCCCAAGTGTCCTGAAAATGCCTTTGGACTTGCCATTCAGGTTTCTTCTTTTTGGAAGGTTGCACATTAAGGAGCTCAAACCTAAACTCATCAATGTCAATAATAGTTGTATTTGACCTTGGGCCAACAACTTGTGGATTAGATGTTGTTGCCACATTTTCAACATGTAGCATGTTTTGTGTTGTTGATTTTAGGGCCAAAGCTAAAGCTAATGTGTCAAACCCACCATTTTTAGAAAAGAAGAGGTGAAATTTGAAAATTTTCAAGTTTTTCCAAGGTGCCATGATCTAACAAATTGTAACTGCAAAACTAACAAGCAACAACAATTATAGCAATAGTTCATGCAAACAATGTGAAAGCAAAAACTTGATGAGATTGACATTCAACATATGGGGGCACCCTTGGCAAGGTAAATGGCATTCATGAAAGACAAAAAAAACCCTTATTTTCATCAAACACATTATTGAAAACTAGACCTAAAAGGATGAATGCATACATTGACCTTAAAAGCATTTCTAGAATCCAAAAAGAGGAGGAAAACATATTGCAAAATCTATGTTTTACTTTGTGTTTATTTTGGTATGTCAATAATCTCCGTAATGCAAAAAGAGGATGAATGCATACATAAGACTTTAAAGATCTTCAGAACACATAAAGAAGAGGAAAACATAATATAGAATCTTTGTTATGGTTTGTGATTATTTTGTTATGTGGCTCCAAATTAAAATTGCCAATGTCTATTAAATAGACCCTACAAAATTTGCATGAAAACCATGATTAATGTTCAAAACACGTCAACAATTCAAATTAGCATGGAAAGATCCTAGAATTTTACAATTACAATAGATTTCCAAGATACAACATACCTTATAAATGCCACAAAATAGAAGATAAAATGAGGTAGAATTAATATCAACGTATAAATTTCAACAAACACTGATTGTTGGAACAACCTTAGATTGAAGCAAATTATTATATTGTGGATGGGGTTTCTTATGATCTTCCTGCATGCCATGCACCTACTTAGAAGGACCATCCATTCTTATAAACCTCAAAATTGGAAGTCAATAACTAAAAATCAACTAGCTCACTTTTGTTTAAGTAATAACTTCAACCTGCAAATAATAATCAATGACATCATAAACTTCTTAGTGTCATTCACATGTGTTAGACATGCAATAAAATGAATAAATTCACTTAAAGATATTAGCAAATGTCATGTTGCACTAGGATTGGGTTTTAAAACTTACACATGAAGAGAACCTCAATTCTCATTAGAATTATAAACAAAGGTTGTATTCTTGGTAGCTCATAGAAATTAATGGAGATCTTTGGTTAGAGGGTGGGAGATTAGTTATAACTAGAAAAATAAATGATGTTTTGCTTTGTAGCAAAAAGGAGTAGGTTTAAACCACTACCATTAACAACAATTTGTAACATTTATCAATAACATGAGTTACTAACAAAAGAAGAAAATGGCTCCAAGTGCCAAAACATCATTCTTTCTCTCACACACAAAGGTCCATTATTAAATTGATAGATAAAACATCAACTTTTAAAGGTTTTGAAAAAGAAATTAACCTTGGCAAAGTTCTTGCACAAAATTCCAACAACTAGTTATTTTATGCAGTAAATGCCACCCACACGAACGAGCTTGTTGCCAGACAAAAACAAAGTCAAGACCTTTTATAAAATTGAAGTTCAAACTTACAAAATTAGAAGATTGACTATGCAACAATTGCTTTCAATAAAGACATACTAATTTTTTTCCTTATGAATAGACTATGTAGTTAATGTGGGTGGGGGCCACAATTACCTTTCTCATTTAATTTCACCTATTGAATATGTCAAGTGTTGTTACCACTCTTTCAATTGTGCGTTTGCTTCACATCAAACTTCACCACAACATGATGGGCGATGACATAGGCACTTACTTTGTCAAGACTTTGATTGATTGCTACCTCCATTTTTCTTCAGGTTAAGTACTTTTCATCAAATAGGTTGCTTTCCTTCTTGATTTTTTTGGTTAGTCAAGTGGATACGACTAGGTGCAGATCAAAATGTTTTCACAATCATCTTCACAACAATTTGATTTTGTTCACAATAAGTCTGATGTAGAAATGGTTGCCACTACTCCCTTTAGTCATAGAAGAAACAACCTAAGAAGGTTGACGATTTTTGCTGAAATTTAAAAAATAAAATGGAAAATCCATCTCTACACTACAACAAAACCATATCCTTTTCACGAGTGAAATTTAACTAACATGATTGTAAAGTCAATTTGTTTTTAACCACATGATTAACCATGTCCATTTTGACAAACCACAAAAGTAGCATTCTTTATTGTAACTAATTTGAATTCCTTTTCTAGTCAAAATAGACATTGTAACTTCATACATGGACTTTATGTAGTGGTTATGTAAAATCAACCTACTACTAATGTGACTAAAATTAGTCAATTATCTAACATGTGTACAAATGTGACTAAAGTTAGTTACTTTGATTACACATGTATTATTAACATAAGTTGACCTCACTCAAAAAAAAAAAGAAGCATATTGACCCCCCTCACTTTCAAGTTTCATATATTTCTCATTACTTGTCCATTTTCAATGATTTAAAAAGCTCTGAATGTGTTATCTTAAGCTTCATTTTTTTTTTTAAAGTGTAAAAATAAAATAAAAATTAGAAAGAGTTTAAAGTAAAAAGCACAAGCTAGACTAATATGAGGTCAATTTTTGCAAATCACTCCCTTCATTTTCAATGAGCATACTTTGCTCATTCCTTTATCAAATTAAGAATTTTTTTCACCTTTGGATTTCTCAAGAAGAGAATTACAATTTTTTTTTAAGCATGAAAAGCAATGGAACAATGTACGAAGAACTAAAACTCAAAAAAATAAAATAAAATTTTAAGTTGTTAATTTTTGCTTGAATCACCCCACTTCACTTTTAATGAACATATCTTTCTCATTTCTTTATCAAATTGAGAAATTTTTATAATATTGGATGTGCCAAGAGGAGAATTACAATGTTTTTGAATGTTGAAGGTAATGGACCAATGTACAAAAAATTGAAACTCGAAAACACAATCTGAATTGTTATGTTCAGTTTTTGCAAATCCCCCTTTTCACTTTCAAAGGGTATAACTTGCTCAATTTTTCATTGATTTCAACAATTTTTTGTACCATTGGATGTGCCAAGAAAAAAAATACAAAGTTTGTTTGAATGTTAGAAGCAATGGAACATACAAAGAGTTTAAACCCAAAAACACAAATTGAACTATTATGTTTAGATTTTGCAAATAAGCCTTTTCACTTTCAAAGTGCATAACTTGTTCATTTCTTCATCGATTTCAACATTTTTTGTACCATTGGAAAATTACAAAATCTTTTTGAAGCTTAGAAACAATAGAATAATGTACGAAAAGTTGTAAATCTTATTCTTAAGTGTTTAGTGGTAGGTCTAATAAATTGAAAATTTCGTGTGATCAAGTTGTTCCTTGAAAAAATATATCCCATATTGTTTGGTCATTAATTTCATTTTGAAAATTATATAAGCAAGGGCTTTAGCCCTCAAAGTCACATCTTAAAATGTTCAAGCTTTCTAGGTTGCACCTATTACAACATCTAACTTCTGAAAAAAAAATCAAATTAAAAGAATATTTGATTTGAATATAATCCAAGAGGGAATTGATACATTGAAAATATTTTTAAAATAAAAATAAAAATATTTAAAAAATTATTTAGATTATAATTGTTCTTTAAAATAATCATATTTATTCACATATTTAATCACAATGAACATGCCATGTCATTACATTCATTCACATGATTAGACAAAATGGACATGCCACATCATCAATTCAGTCACATAGTTTGTTAAAATGGACATGCCACATCATCAATTTAGTCACACAATTTGTTAAAATAAACATGACACATCATAATTTAGTTACACAATTTGTTAAAATGGACATGCCATGTCATTTCATTTAGTCATAGTCATATTGGACATGCCATTGTGGCATTGTGCTACTATTTAATCATCTTACATTTGTTCGTTTTATTAGCATTTACTTGTTTTAAATGATTGATATTTTTGAACTTGTCCCAAAATTGTCCGAGGTTTATTTTGACAGAAAATCCAATACAAAAGGATTACAAAATGTACAAGTTATGTAGTAGTGCTATTATGCCTTCTATCAACAACAGAAGAAATGAACTCCTTTGTTTTTCTACCCCTGAAACCTTAAAACATCACAAACCAACTTAAAAAGATTAAAGGCAAAAATTGACAAAAAAGTGCACACTACATATGTAGGCAAGAAACCCAAAGAAGTTTTAGAACGTTAACCCATTCCTTTGCCTAGCAATTGAGAAATGCACTTTAATATGCAGAGAAAGAAGTGGGGGAGTTATGGGACCCTGAAACACTAAATTAAACCTTGCCATAAATTTGTAAATCCTTCCATATCTACATGGTTTAGAAATTTCTTGTTGGCCCACCCCCATTCAATTTATGACTATCAAGTGTGGTGTTAAGAAAATGAATGTTGTTGCAACAAACCTTCCACCTAAATCAAAATCAAAACAATGTGTGTTAGGAAGTTGACCATTGTTGCAAAACCTTACACCTAAATCAAAATCTCCTACACCTAAAAAAATTTGATGGTAGAAGGAATGGTGTGAAACAAAACAAAAAGAAATGCATTCATTGCTAATTTCCAAACTGACACAAACAATGGCTATCAATCTCCTAATGAAGGGATAAAGATGGCTTTTCTGTAGCTCTTGTAATCATGGGAGGTGGCGATGCAGAAAGGTTAGTTAGTGTAAACTTAGAAAAAGGGACAACAAACCCCTACTTTTTTGGCAAATTTCTCAAAAAAATTCTTATTTTATCCTTTATGCGATTCGCAAGGAGCCATAGATTTCACAATAGTGTGAAATTTTGCACAAAAAAAAACACTGTACTCTATCATAAGTATTGACTTCATATAAAACTATTGACATCAGTAGGATAATTTTTTCCAAAATTTTTTATTTAAAATTATATGGTTTTTTTCATGACCTCATTGCATGAAACACAACACATAAATTCTTGAATAAGAAATGAAAAGATTGATTTGTTACAATTTTTTAGCAATTGGAGAAATCCTCATACCATCATCATAATATAGACACAACCCAAATATTCAAATCATGGCCTTCCCATCAAAAGATCTTAAATTGCAACCCCAACCACCCATGAATAACATCTTTTGCAAAACTCTAAATTTGTAGCTTTTACAAGTGTAGCATAGCCCACTCACTTTTTGGTTACAATCCCAAGTATGCAAAGAAAAATCCCAATTGCAACTATTCAATCAGGTTTATGTTCCATGATATGGACATAAACCCCATTCAAAACTCCCATAACAACGCTTACTCATTTGCCACCCACACCGTCCAAACTTCTTAAAAGAAACGACACCCCTTGTTGCTATTCAAGTATATTAGACTTGAGTGAATGTGACCATCAGAGACCAACTTTGCAATTCCTTATGACTTTCATCTTTTCTTACACATGCCCTTAACCTAAATATTTTAAGATAGGACCATGTAGTTTAACCCTAATTTTTCAATGTAGTAAAGGTTTAGAAGATTAGAACTTAGAGTCATTTAACATCTGTTATGCACATTATTCTCCTTCATAACATAACTATTCTTCTAACAATCAAAGACCACTTCAAGAAACTTTAGTTCAAATTGCTTAACTCTTTGTTGCCTCTCATGTCTTTGTCACATTGCCTTTTTTATTTTCATATCATCACCATATCAAAACATATCATTATTTTCATAATTTGCAAATGATAGATGACAAGCTTTTGAGAATAAAATCCCTTGCCATTGTCAAATTATATGAAAAATGTTGTAACAAAATTATTACGTCAACTATCATAAAAACTAGGGCCCACAACACATTGAGAAACATAAAAAACACATAAAGCAATTCCATCATTTGGCCATCTTGCATTCACCTACAAACAAACAAAATATATAGATGCCAAATTGAAGAAAAAGCCAAAGGAGATGACTTTGCTTTTAAACCCGTTTGATCCTTCCATTCTTCATAATCCTTGCACTGCCAAAAGGTTTGTAGCTTTCCCCATGTAGTCTTCTCCTTTGTCTTTTCATTCATTAGGTGAGGTTTCCATCTCCACAACCATGTTCCTGCTTCTATAAAAAAATATTCGTCATTCCACATCACATTAGAATTGTGAATATAGTTGTGAATATATTTTATATTTAAATGGCTTGAATAATGGGACTCTTTTTTTTTCTTTCAAGTAACTTGATGCAAGAAACAATTGTGACCATATGTGAATTTGTTAATTGGTCTAATAGGAAATTGGCATTTGTAATTAATTGTATAACTATAAGCATGATAAATAACTAGGTAGGGAATGTAAGTGGTTACTATGTAGGTAGGCATCTAGTGGCTACTAGGTAGGTAGATATAAGGGTATTGCTAGTACATAGTTAATCATCATTGTTATCTATTGGATAGAAATACAATGAAAAAATGTTTTTTTTAATCTAGATACACATCCATCCTACATGATGCATATGAATGCTAGTTCTTTTAATAACATTCATAGTGCATCTTCACTTTATATCTTCACACAACCTTAAAGCAATGCCATAAATTAGTTGCCCCGTCTTGTAGATTCCAATTTCCAACATTTCATTTTGTTAATGTCAAATTTTGCAAAAATGGGAAAAAAAATGTTTTTATTGCATATTCTTCTTTTCAAGTTAAAACTTTGCCAAAGTTTTGAATGAAAAAGATCATCACATTCCATACTTAGATTTTAGTTTGGTAGCATTTTAAAAAATATATTTAAAAAACTTGGATGAATTCTTAGAACTTCTTGTTATTTACTATTGTATCCTTTTCGTTATTGATGTAACATCAAAAAGTTAGAAAAAAACCATTGGTTACAACTTGTGAATTGTGTGTTTTTCAATGCAATTCATTGAAATTATATTTGAATTTCCTTTTGTTCCTTGGGACCAATGATTTTGTTCCTTCACTTTTTGATGTTTTTTAATTGGTTAGATCTATCAAAGCAAAGTAGTTTCAAGTTGCATTTTGATAGGATGGTTTATGTGGTTCTTTGCACTCTTTTTGTCTTTTATTTTTTTGTTTGAAACCCACCTTAGTTCATCAAGTTTTGTTTTGTCTCCTTTTTCGTTTGACATCCCCTGCCCCCCCTCTTTCCTTTTCAAGATCGTCTCATCTCCTTTGATTGAACATGAATCCTTTATGTTTGTTTCTTTTTCCTCTATTCAATCTAGGATTTAGATGTTTGAAAGTTGTGTCAAGGTTCAATTGTTGTTCATGGGTGGGTTCATTCAAGATTGGGGTTCCAAAAAGGAATGACCTATTTTGAAAGGATTGCCAAGGGAAATTTTACATTTTTATAATGTTTAGTGTATCATAACTATGGTATAATTTTATGTTTGTACACTTAGTGTATTAAGAAAACAAGCTTCTAAAAAATTCCAATAATTATTGGATGTTGTTTAATAGTGTTTTTGAGTCCTTGATTAATCTAAAGTACTTTGTCCATCTTATAATTTTTTATAAAGGAATGCAAAAGGAATGCATATCTAATAATGCAATTGATTTCAAACTTTTTGTACAAGAAAAACACATGTTTCCTTTTATGACACCACATATTCATTAGGTTAATTTGATGAGAAAATAAATCATATGAAAATTTCAAAATCTTTAAACTTTGAAACAAAGGGCTACAAGGTGAATGATTTCTTTTAAAAATCATTTGGCTAGTTGCTTTTATTCATTAATTCAAAATTTTAAGCTTTAGATGCAAGTCACATGTGTAGGAAATAAACATGTGAAAAATCATGTTTAGTTGATTTTAAAAACTCATTTTGACATTTTCAGAGATTTTGTTTGTAAACCAAAATATTGATGCACAATTATGAAAAATCATGACCATCACCCAAATTATCCTATTTTGGACTATTCAATTTTCATCATTTAAATTTATTCCATTTAAATGTCATTTGCAAAAAATGACCTTAAAAAAATCTTAAAGTCCTTTTTCTGTTTTTTTTGAACCCCAATTGTGAATGCACTCAAGTTAAAACTCCCTTGTTGTAATGGGCAAGACCTTTGTGGTTGGGGTTGAATTCCCCCAATGAAAAAAAAATTGATAATCGGTTGGTGTGTTGAATTCATTTACTTTATTTCTTTTTGGGGCCTTTGTTTTTTGCTATGGTTGAACTATTATTATGTTCCAAACATGCAACATCAAATTCAACCAAAAAAATTTCAATATGTAATATTTATTTGGACATATAATTTTTTTGTATCACCATAGCTACAAAATTCAAAGTTGAATTATTATCAATACTTTTAAATGAAAAATTAGACATTTATCAAATGTACAATAATTAGGAAAACAAATTAGCCAAAGAATGAGATACAAAAATATGAATGTAACTAGACATTTCTTGATTAAAAAAAACTTATAGGAAAACATTAAGTTCCACCGTGCAACTACCCTTGAGGGTAGCCATTATGTCACTCTCAATGATTTGGGGAAAAATCCCTTGACAATGAAGGGGAAATAATCGATAGTCTATGCTAAAAGTGATAAACATTACCAGGTTCAACATTAAATAATTATTAAAGACCTTGAACAATTTTTTTAAAAATTAAAAAAATTAAAATGTTGAATTTGATAAAAGCACATTGAAAATGATGAGAATGATAAATGCACCTTGAAAGTGAAAAAAATCTAAAATTTTGTAGAAACTGGTAAAAGAAGTCATGGTCCTCGTCAATCATTAAAAAAATGTCACAGTACTGATAAGTATCCCCACATAGATTTAGTCATAACTCACCTAATTGATGATACTTTTCTCCAAGAGCATTAAAAGTGTAGTTAGTAAGCAAAAGTAGGTGCCGAGGTGAGAATGTGAACACTAAAACATAAATGCTATTGGAAGACAATTGAATGCTCAAACGAATTTCATTAAATTTTTTTTTTCATTAACTAAAATTTTAATAATTATTCAAAAAAAACGAATGCATTTTTTGAAAATAATTAATTATTCGTTTTTAATGCATTGAACCTGACCCAAGGCTAGGGTAGTAGTGGCGCAACATGTTCTAATAAGCCTTTTTTTTAAGACCGATTTTTATCACTATTGGAAGCCTTAAATAGAAATCTGACCTAATCTCCTAGTACATGAATGGGTGTACAAAATCAATTGTTAATAGTTACTCTTAAAGATGTGATAAC
>Ga0116229_10009766_pt1 | contig 14570 bp, 16 predicted proteins | sample S1TSphgellanicum_3_FD_87313 | JGI IMG/M metagenome (GOLD analysis project Ga0116229, IMG submission 87313) | Host-associated microbial communities from peat moss isolated from Minnesota, USA - S1T2_Fc - Sphagnum magellanicum MG | ecosystem: Host-associated > Plants > Peat moss > Unclassified... | reverse complement strand
ATAGGTGGGAGACTAGTAAAAGCAGCCCACTTAGAACAATCAAACCATCTACCCAATCAATCAATCAATAGCAAGTGAAGTTTTGGGCTTTGCTCTGCCTTTTGCCAACCTTGGCATCATCCTCTGACAAAAAAAAAAATGCTGGGTCAAAACCATTTTGTTGAACGAAACTTGACATTTTTTGGACTTTTCTTCTGATGTAGAAGAGTGCACCACCAATGGAGTTGCTTTTTAGAAATTTTTAATTTTTCACACCATCATGATGATGATGGTGATGATGGTGATGATGGGCCATAGCCTATTTGTGATCATTTTTGACTTGGGTTAATAGTATAGGCTGGGAGTAAGGGTGTATATTGTGACTTATATTAATTAATTAATTAATTGTGGGGACTTGAAACTTCAAAATTTTTTTCCTTCTATTCCGAGCATTGTCAATTTCTTAGGAATTTGTGTGCAGTTCCCAATACAAGTACCCTTTTTTGGCCCCAATTGTCCCAAAAAATATACCTAGAAGCTCATTTGGGCTTCACTTTGCTTTATTTACATTTCCCCATGTAAGTGTAAAAATAAATAAATAATAAATAAATATTTATTTATTTATTTATTTGCATGGCAGAATTGTGTCTAATTTATTTTTTTAGAACCGGAGGTTCTTTGTGGGTGGGTGGGTTAGTTCACCCATTGAATGAATGAATAAATGGATGAATAATAAGAAATCAGTAGGCTTATTCATCCATCCTTCTGCCTCGCCACCTCCACGGGGTGCGTGCCTGCTTCCCTCGCTCGCTCTCTTCTCTCTTCTCTCTCGCTTGCTCGCTCGCTCGCTCGCTCGAGGCGCTGATCTTTTGTCGCGACCGATTCTTTGGCGTCGATCCCGACCGCGTCATGGCTGGTTGCAGCAACAATCCCAGATCCGGGAGCATCTCCTCCGGTACACACGACTCGCTCAACTGGTCGCCAGCGCCGCGAATTGTATGTAAATCTCCTCACCCTCCCCGGATCTCTCTGTTTTTTTCTTCTTCTTCTTCTTCTTTTTCGTCTCCCCCCGAGATCTCTCGAAGGATTGTATTCTTCGACCAATCAATCTTGTTACGTCTATGTTGTTGATGTTGTATGCCACTGTCGCTGCTGCTGTTATGTGTTTTGTGTTGTGAATGTTGTGTGATCCTTGTAATGTGGTTTATGTGATGTGTGTGTGATGATCGATTTGTTTTTGGCGAGTCTATGAATGACGTACTTTGTTTTGGCGGGTGGCGGGGAGGACGGAGGGATGATTTCGATTTTTTTGTCTATAATCGAGTCTCTTTTTTTGGTTTTTGCGGATTGTTGTCTTTTTTTTTTTTGGTTGGTTTTTTCACATAGAGAATTGTTGCGGCGGCTTTGTTTTCTTGAGAATTTTGTTGTTGTTGTCAAGGTCGATATGGAGAGATTTCTGATACGAAACAGCAGGTACCGTGGATGCGACGATACAGGGAGCAGGTTTATCAAACTTAGGAAACACGTGTTTTCTCAATGCTGTGTTGCAATGCCTGACATACACCCCGCCACTGGCTGGCTATTTAGAAAGTGGCCAGCATAGAGCTAACTGTAAGTTGCTTTGTTTTCTTCTTACCTTGAGACTTTTGTGACGAGTGGATTTTTGTACACCAAACTTGATGATTCTGTGCTTGAAATTCCAGATGTAGTAGCTCTTCTTGTGGCAGGGAAATCAGCATTCTTCTTGCAAACAAATAATCTTGTTAATACAAATTCTGTCAATTCAGGAACTGTCATTTCAGGATGAAAGAAATCAATCAGTTTTGTCCTGACGCATTTTCCGTTCTACTGTGGGCTTGAGAAGGTCATGCTCCTGCATTTTGTGCAATGTGTGCTCTCCAAGAGCATGTCAGACAAGCCTTGGGATCATCAGGAGGCGTGGTCTCACCTACAAATCTTGTCAAGAATTTGAGATGTATCCTCTTGTGAGGTGTTTTGTGTTTTTTGTTCTCTTCTTATATATATCTGTGCAAGTAGTATACTTGTAAATTGTCTACTTTCATGCTCCCTCCTCTGAACATTGTTGAGCAAATGTAAACTAGATGTGTAAGGGAATGGGAGTCTGGTGATGCAGTCCTTGACAAGATGGAACTGAACAGGTATTTCAAAGAGCTTTCGGTTGTGGCAGCAAGAAGATGCACATGAGTATATGCGATATCTCATTGAAGCATTACATAATTGCTGTCTTCCTGCAAGGACTGCAACAAACTCGACCTCAGCTCAAGACAGAAGTTTGGTTCACAAAATATTTGGTGGACGCCTTAGAAGTCAGGTTGCTATGCATTTTTGAACTGTTCCTTTACAGCAGCAAGACAAAACCTGTGGATGGGTTATTTGTGTGGATTGTAATGGGGTTGTTTCTTGATGTGCATTACATGTTTTCATTTGATGAGAGTACCTACCACATGCTTTTCAGGTTTCTTCAAGAAATCATTGATGAGAAGTTGAGCAGATCTAGATTCTGAGATCCAGGATTTTTATTTTGCCCCTATTTAGGAATGTATAGGCAAGCTGTAGTAGTGAGGCTGCTGTGGTGGGTGCAGGTAAAATGTACAATATGCTCCTCATGCTCTAATACATATGACCCATTCCTAGACTTGAGCCTGGAGATTGTGCGAGCAGAGTCACTTTCCAAAGCACTAGTTCGTTTCACAGCTGTGGAGGCACTGGAGGGTGACAACAAGTATCATTGCAGCAACTGTCAGAAGAAGGTTCGTGCATTGAAGCAATTCACGATTGACAAGTCTCCAAACATTCTTACGATTCAGTTCAAGCGTTTTAGTAGTACAGGGAATTCTGGCGGCAAGATTGATAAGAAGATTGAATTTGGACGTACATTGGACATGAAGCCCTACGTTAGCAATCCACAGGTAAGTTGTTTGTACATGATGGCAGTTAGGATTATTGAGGACTTAGTAGATGAAGTAATTGATGGAACAGTGAGGTTTGGTGATGATGAAAGACTCTCTATCAGTGTACAAGAGGCAATGCCTTTTCTTATTCATACATTATTTTAGTGCTATAGTCTATGCTGGATTTCTAGTTGAAGCCCTTGCAAGTTGTCTATTACAGTGTAGATGTCGGTTCTTGAGTAGTTACTTAGCTCAAGATGGAAGAAAGGCCTGCTAATACAAGGTTACTAGTCCATGTGCAGGATGGGGATGCAAACTATTTGTTATATGCTGTTCTGGTACATGCGGGTTGGTCTACACATTCAGGCCACTACTACTGCTTCGTTCGCACTGCTGGTGACACCTGGCATGGCCTTGATGACAGTCGGGTATTGGCTTGGCAACTTTTGTGCTTTTGCTACAGATGTCTCTCATTCTGTGATGTGTAAAGTTCTGATTTTGCACATTGTACACCATGGAGTTGCTTACTCATTCTGCTTGGTCTGTGCTGGAAACTGCAGGTAAAACCAGTGAGTGAGAGAAATGTGCTTGATCAGAAGGCATACATTCTATTTTACATTCGTGATTCACCAAACAGAAGCTCAACAGGAGCACAACAATCAACACTTTTCAGTTTGTTTCCAGCATGCAAGCAGTTGCTATCAGATGGTGCTAGTGAGACCACTGATGATGTGGACACACTTACAGATGAATGTGACAGTGATGGATGCCAAGCAAGGCGAGAGGGAGGTTATAATGTTTCTCACAGCTATGCATATGGAGGGGTTAGCGACGAACCGCAGGATGGTTCTGACCCTGGACAAACAGCAGACACACCAAAATGTTGCTCTCACCTCAGAGCTGTGGGTAATCCCTATGAGTTTTTTGCTTCTTCAAGCTAGTTCTCCTGCAGCTGCCAACAATGATGATCACACTATTGTGATTAGCATCAGGGTTGATATTTTCTGAGGTGGCCATCTTTTGACTGATTTGTCCTGCGAATTTTTCTAGGTTGCTCATGTGGCCAAAAGGGCTGTCAACTTGCCTGAGGGAGATGTTGAGGTGGGACAGAGTGAAAGGAGAACAGAATTCAGAAATCTGCCTGATGAAGCTGAAGCCACCATTGAGATGAAAATGATAGGGTTGTGTCATACTCAAACTGGGTCAGTTGACAAGGGCAGCATAGATCAAACAGGAATGCTGAGTTGCAGTAGCAGTGGCAAAGTATCAGAAGACGATGATGACTGGGATGATAATGACAAAAAGTCCAATGGGGCTACACTACACTGCTATATGTGCCACTCACACATGATGCCTTCCACTTGTTGCTGTTTGCATACCAAAGCTGTTCCAGTTCATAGAGATAGGAAACGGGTCATATGCATGAGAGCTGAAATGCAGATAAGCAATGTTGAAGGAGGTGTGCCATATGCAGCCAAGATAAATAGAAGAGAGTGCAAGAGATCTGGTTCTGTAGATAGAGCTGATGTCATGGGTAAAAAGCTGAAACAGTTAGATAATAACGAGAAATTTCAGTTGGAACTAGGAATTGAAGCTACTGCACCCATGCAAAAACAGGTAGAAGGTTGTGTGGTGAACAGTGGTCTTGAGCAAATCAGCATTTTGCAGAGCGTGGAAGTGGATGACTCAGTTGATGTGATTAACTTGGGGGGGAATGTATGGTCCCTAAAGAAGGTACAAGATGGAGATTTTGGGAAGAACAGTCACCTTAGGGAGTTTTGGGATGCCACATCTGGATTTAGTCCTGATGTTATCAGGGCTGCTACAATTAAAGAGCACCCTGACTCAGTCATTTTGGACAAAGTATGTGTTGAGGATTTAGAGTTTGAGGCCAGGACAGGTGAATGTAGCCTGGGCAGAATTGTGGGGAGAACCAACCTCAACATGAAGTCTATCATAACTGAGGAAGGGAGTGGACACACTGGGTTTAGCTTGGATGCTTTACAATCAAATGAGTTCTGTAGTCCTGGGTCAATCTGAACATTCTTAAAAGGATAAATTTAATCATTTGTGGGCAAACTGGGGTGATATGGCACAATGATTGTTTTGTAGAAGTGCATTTCATGTGGGTTGCTTGACAATATGGATATGCAAAATCTGTTGCTTGGAGTGAGGTTGATGGGAGTGGGTGTGCAGCTGGGAAGGAGATTGATGGGCAGCTGCAGGACACTAGAATTCCCTTCCATAATGAGACACATGGTACACAGGTTCTGTGTTGTCAATCTTCCACAAAAAATGTATGTCCTCTTGAACTCCTAGATAACCCACTGGTGACATAAAGACTTATTGTGTCAGTGACTTATCATCTCCCATACTTCGTTGTGGAGATAATAGCATAGTTTGTGTGGGAGATATAGAGGGCTGGCACTGGTCAATGAATCACTTGTGTTGCATACCAGTTTGGCCTGCATTAACATCCCATGACCTTGTAGATGGATTGATTTATTCCTGCAAATCAGGGGATGTTGATCTGATTCCTTTTCACCACTAATTTCTGTCTATGTTGTCTTGTAAGCACATTTGCACAAGGGGTAGCACATCAGGTTAAGGAGGTTTTTTTGAGGTGCTCAATCCTAAACTATAAGCACAGGTCACTGAATCCTGCATGGGTGACCTATGACTATAGGAATTCTGCATTGCATTTTTTTGAGATGTTGGACACTAAATGAAGGAAAGCCAATGGTGAGAATGTGACTGCACTGAAGATACGGAATCTGTGTTCCTGAAAAGTGGAGTGTGCCTTGAAGGGGGCAGGGATAGTGTGGGTGGTTAGTCATTTCTGGGAACATTTTGCAGCCAAAATTGTCAATAGAAAGGGCCACTATCAGGTGTGGGTGTTCTCAGAAGCTAAGGTTCCAAAGAAAGGATAGAAGCTGCCAGCACTTTGAGGTTTTGTGTATGTGTGTGCACCTCCATTGGTAAAATGTGGGGGAAGAAAGGCCCTGATAGCTCCCATGTCTTGGAAGTCTGTGGCATGTTGATGTGTTGCAAGTTTTTTTGTTTGGGCCTGAACTCCCAAGCTTTGTTGCTTCTATATAGTTTTGTAGTAAAACTCTGCTTTTGTTGTGCTGTGGGGTAGTGTTGGTAAAACACCAAAAGAGTACTGACAGTCACTCATACTTTCTGTGTGCATTGCTGTATTCCTGACACTTTTTTTCTCACAAATCATCACCCTAAATCTTATATAGGTAAGTTATAGGATAGCTGATGGAGACCAAGAGCGTGGTAATGTCAACTCTCTGACAATTTTCTCCTGAATTCCAGTATGTACCTTGAGTAATCGTACCAGAGATGTTGCATTTATGTGTGAATGAGACTGAGGAACATGGTTCTGGATTTACTGACTTTCCCTACCAAGGCAGTTCATGCAAGTTCTGGATTGTCCAGGATTTGAAAGTTCTGTAGCCATGTTGCTTCAGTGCTAGTCCAAATAGAAGGATGCAATGTGACAATCTCTATTTGGATTTAAATTGTTATGTGCACTGGTCACTAGTAGCCAGCTCTAATGTCCAGGTTCATGAAATGGGTTGTTGTGTGCCATCCAATCCTTGGCACACTCCCTTTCAAATACCCCTGAGCTCTTGACAACTGAAGAAGAAGGAAGAAGGAATTCCTTGGAAGGTGGAAGATCATGCATTGTCCAGGTATCAATAGTATCACCAGGTGAGATTCAGATCATGAGCACATTTCTGCATTGTGAGTTCTTCAATAGCAAATGCAAACGTTCATTCTAATTCAAAATAGATTCTAGTTTGATTGTGACTTATAATAGTTTTACCAAGTTTTTGAGGGCTGTTCAACTTTGAAGCCCTTTCTCATCTGGTTTGGGAATCAGGTCTTGAATTTGGTGAATCTTATGGCTATGTATTGTTCAGTTGTTCAATACCATTGTTTTCCTTTTGTATTGAGGGAAGTTTCAATTGAGGGGGACACACTCTAGTGTATGATCTGTGTGTTTATGGGGCAGCCAGCCAGCTGCATATGTGTGGGATAACAATTGTCGTGAATTCAGTGTCAACAGTGTGACAATCTGGCTTCAAAACTGTGGAAGAAGTACACTGCACACCAATGGTTCAAGGTGGGTTGATCTTATGAAAAATTCCAGTCTTTTCATATTGCTCATGAAATGTATTAGTGGTTTGGTGATGCCTTGTTTCGTGTATCAATTGTATTATATGAATTGAATGTATTGGCATCTGACTTATTGCTTCAAGCCAGAATTGGGGCATAACGATCTACACTCCAACTCCTCTCAAATGTATAGGGATTGGACCTGAAGGATGATTCTAACATTTAGAGTCCTTGGAACCTTTCACAACAACCATTTAGAAGAATTAAGATCTAGCTTTATATCCCACCTTTTGCACCAAAAATTTTCAACTCAATACATGATTTTTGTTGGACATTTCACAGTTCCCAATGCTGTAGATACTAATGTTTAATGAATTTAGATCAGGGGTTAGGCTTCTAACAAACTCGACACTCTTAATGTTTCTCTTTATACCTAATATTCCTTCGGAGTAAATCAAGGTCTTTAATCTAGCACTAGTTTTTGACCATGGGCAAGTGGAGCCAGATTTACAGGACTTCAATTTGTGTGCAGTCAAAGTCCAAAATGTATCAAGTATGTCATGTGTCCCAAATTGTAAGTTGCATTGCAGTTTTTTGGGGAGCTTCTGTTTCATCTCTGGAAACAAACTTCACTGCAAAAAAAAAGAATATAGTCAGAATAATAGTATACCGCTATTGGATTCTGTAATATGCTTGACTTTGGAAAGTTAACTCAGTTTTCTGAATTGGTGGGCGGGTTGGGGTAGGCTGCTACCTTTGAAGCTTTTTTTTAATCCTAGAAAAGTCAACAAATCTCCATAAGCTGCTTTGCTGCTAGGAGATCATTCAGCACATTGGTCAGTCACTGGTGGTCAGCTGAAGGGCTAACTAAGGTGCTGTCATCTTCCCCAACCCAAAGGCATTTTTCTAGAGCTTTAAGGAAATTCTAAAAGTTTGTGGTTGAAGGAACTAGTTGCTGTGGGGGGATTTCTCCAGTCAATGAGTTGATGATTGTTGAGTTTTTTCCTAGCAAAGTTCTGTGGGCCTAGCTTTTACTTGACCTAGCTTATTACTTGACTGGTTTTTGGTCAGAGGTCTTTTTACAAAGGCAACCAAATAGCCCTGTAGACTGATTTTACCGCAACAATTGATCAGACTTTTTAGTACAGTACAACTTTTCTTTCAATTTCAATAATCAAAAGGGAAAAAATCCTTTTGGTCCATAAAAGACTGTACAATTGAACTCATCAGGGCCCACGATTTGAATCCTGTTTTGTTCAAAGAAAAGAGGTAAGTTAAACTCATAGGGACCCATGGATTTGAAACCCTTTTGTTGTTTCAAGCAAAAGACTGAAGTTGAACTCGTTGGGCAGGGATTAGGAATGAATGATTTTGCAGTCACTGCTCGGGTGATGAGAGTCAGCAGCTACTGTAACAAATCTCTTTAAAAAAGACTTTGGGGTTTTTTTTTTTTGCTTTTCTGCTGGAACTTTAGTACATTGTCAAACCCCACTTTTTAGAGAGAAAGTGGAGTTTTCACTTTAACCTTTTTTACTTCAGAGAAACACTAGGAACCAGATTCAAGTGGCAGGGGGATGGGATGAGAACCTGCAATGTGTTTCATTTGTTTTCTGTTTATGAAGAGTTTGCTTAGACCTTGTCATGTGGAGTGATGGGTGGTGTTTTAAGGCAAAGTTTTGTTTATTTTTTCATTCTCATTTCCTTTGTACATGTAGGAGCCACAAATTAATCAACTACCAACAACAAATAGCAGATCTGGAGCAAGAATGAGAGGAGGTTTCGCAGAAAGGGGAGACGGCCAACCTCACTTGTGGCTGAGGTAGGACTACTAGAACTTTGCCTTTATAGCTGGTTTGCCAGAGAGTCTGCCGTAAGTCACTAAATGACAAAGGAAAACATCCAACTGTTGAAAAGGCAGTGGATTATGGAAGTAACCAAAAAAAAAAAAGTAATAAATTATTCTTGTTGTGAGTTTTTGCAAAAGTGGAATTTGGGATTCCATGGAAAAACTGAAAGTTGTTAAAAATAAAAAACAGTACTACCACAGTCAGTAGAACAAACCTCAAGGAGAAGGTATGGATTTGATTTGTTCCTTACTCTGTTATGCAAAAGAAAGAGGGTGGCGTTGTTAAATAGGGCCAGAGTAGGTGCTGAGAATAATGTACAACTCTTGTGATCAGATGGCGACAACAACAATAATAGTAGTGTACATATAATAAACTCTGTGACCAGAGAGCAAGAAAGGCGCAAGCAAGTCTTGACATTCAGCCAGTGCTGGCCACTTTTAGAATCTATTCTATGCACCAGTTAAAATCCAGTTTCTAGGGTTTCTCAAATGCAATTGGAGTGTTCTTTTATTATAATCTAGTCTCTAGAGTAATTTGCTCCTTTAGGTGTTGTGTGCCATATAGGGTGCGCCGGCTGCAGGTGGAGCCTCCTCTTTCAGGGGAATAATATACAGCACGTGAAGAAGCTCTTTTGCACACGCTCTACCAACAGTCTGCGTGTGAGTCGCTGTATGTGTGCCCACCACCATGACCACCACACCACTAGTTGGTTTTGTAGTACGCAACAAGAATGAGGTTCTCTTGTGGGTCATGCTGCCAAGTTTTTCAAAATGCCATGTGAAGAACAGTGGAAGGGAAAAACACACTTTGTAGTAACATGCTCTCCAATTCCACTAGAAAAATTGGTGCAGGTCTTTAGGGTAGGAGGAGGAGGAGGAGGAGGAGGAGGCAGAGGAGGAGGAGGTTGCAAAGATTGAAATCATATACACAAAATATTAGGGTTTATGCACACACCGTTGGTAAAAATTTCAGAGAAGCATCAAGTGTTGATAATAAAAGCTTCAAACTATTGTTGAAAAATCAGACGACGTCAATTTGCATGTCTTTTTTGCATGGGACTCCTCGTGTCATGCAAATGTTGTAAGACATACGATGTTGTAAGAGTTTACAAGAGTTCACGAAATGCAAAACTCTTGTAAAAACAATTCACGCAACCAATTTGAAAACTCTCTCATCAGTAACAACAATTTCTATACTAGTAGACAAACTTGTTCCTCACTTCCAAAGGAAGAAGCCCATTCTTTTTAAAAATTCATCAACATGATTTTTTTTTTGTGCAAATATAAATGCATGAAGAACATTTATCATATCATGTTTTTTTAATTTTTTAATATGAATTGAGAATAATAATTCACAATTTACAAGCACATATTCATTAAGATTAATTTACAACTAGTTGTGCACATGTCATTTTATTTTAAGGTTTGTGCAAGAAATGATATGAAACAAGTTGGGGTTTTTTTTTTATAAAAAATAAAAAAATTATGAAAAATTAATGGCCCAACAAGTTTTTTGAACAAAATTAAATAAATTATAAATGTCATCCATATTAATCATAGCATGAAATTTGTGCAATTCTTGCACGAACCTATAAAGCTTGATAAATTTATGATGAGTTCAAAAATAAATTAAAAAATTATTTTTTTGTCATAAATTTGTGAACAATAATAATAATTTCTCATGACTTTTCAAGTGAAACAAGACTTTTTTAAAAAATCAACAAATTGAGATTATATATCATTGGTATTTTAACAAGAGTATTTGGAAAAACAATATCACATATTCCCAAAAGTATTAAAATTTACATCATCACAAAAGTCCCTTAGTCCACCAAAAAATTATAAAATTATAAAATTATAAAATATTATTAAAAAAAACCTCTTTAACAAATAGAGGAGAATTTCAAATATACATTTTTTTAAAAATTGGTAGAAGGAAAAATACGAGGTCCCGATAGTTTTGGGATCTCCTAAGTGGGGACCTCTATTTGGGGTCCTCGATTTGGAGACCTCGAGTAGTTTTAGAAACCTGGAGGGAAGGAGAGTCGCGTCTCCTCGTCGCGCTTGCTTGTCTCGTCTCGTCTCGTCTCGTCTCTTGTCGCGCGCTCTTGTTTCCGTCGCAGCAGCAATTTCCATCTCTTTTTTTTTCTTCAGCACAATCTTCTGAACGTCTGGGCATTTTTTTTTCCCTCCCCTTTCTTCATTTTTCTGTAGCGACAATCACGCCTTTCCTGTTAGTATTTCTTCCAATTTTTCTTTTTTCCTGAATTCGCGTAGTTTGTGTCGGGAAGTTGTGATCCGGTGGTCCTTTTGCTTCTCGTGAAAACGGAGTCTTCCAAAATGGAAAGAATGTTCTCGGGAAATCGCACAAGAGATGAATAAAGCTGCCGCGGCGTGATCCCCTTTGTTCCCGCTCTGCTGCTTTGTTGTTGGCTTTTGAGGAGGCTGCTGCTACTGCTTCTGCTGCTTCAATCCCCGAGCTCACAGTTTTCCGTTTTCTGGCAATTCTTTCCTTTTTGTGGAAATCCATGAACGTTTTTGAAATCTGTATTGTTCGATCATTTTTTCCTTAGTAATGCCGTGTATAGAATATGATTATATCCTTTGGTTTTCTTCTGTTTTCTTGCTGCATGATCTCTTGAGATCAAGCTTTTGCTTCTTCTTTGTATCTCATCAAGTAAACAATTTGCTTTGTTCTGGGAGTCTTTCTCGGTTTGCAAAAGCTTGAAGAAAGCTAGCTACTCTTGAGTGGATTCAAGAGTTTGTACTGTGTTTTTCCTTTCCTCAAGCTTGGCAACGGAGAATGATGCGCGGAGAGTGTTTTTGATGCTCAAAGTTTTGCGATCTTCTTACGTTCTGTTCTCGTGTTCCGAAGATTAAGCTTTCTGAGGGACTCGTATCTACATTCTTAGCCTTCTGTTTTGTTTCGATTCCTCGTGAGACTTGTGTAAAAAAGAAGCACGGGAAAAGATAGAAATTGCGAGCTCCAGATTTCAGGAGAGACGATATCGGCGGGCTTGAATGCTGCGGACTCAGAAGAAGAGATGATGAGCAGTGCAGCAAGCAGAATCCAAATGGATCCTGCGCTGCTGACGAAGAAGCTGACCATTGTTGCAGCGGTGGCGATTTCGGCCACAGCTCTGTATCTCATGTTCGGAGGCACAAGAAAGAGGACCAAGAACAACGACGAAAACTGCTTCGTGTGTCTTCCTGATTCTTCTTCGTCCTGTCAAGGCTGCACATCTGCTGCCGAGGAGGAGCAATTCCAAGACATCATCATAATAACAACGGATCATGAAGAAAACAACGTGACAGAAGCATACCGGTGTCCACAGAAGAGTAAGGCTCATTATGACGTCTCCTTAAATAGTTCCTCCTCAGGTGCTGAAGCTTCTTCAGCAGCAAGTGGAAGGCGCTCATCGCCGGAAAGAGCATGTTCACCTGCAACGATCAGCACATCAATAGGTGTGTGCACAGATCCAGTGTGTTTCCGGGATCAGGCGGCGCATGGCATTTGCTGTTCCAGTCAAACGAGTATGTCAAGCTATGATCCCGATGAGTCGTCTTCTCCTGCTGACGTTTGCAATTGTTGTGGAGAAACCTTGCAACAAGAACAACCGTCGCCACCGCCGTCAAATACAAGCTTCTCCGACAAGCACAAGAAGGAGTCAAGGGTAAAGGAGAGGAAGAACATCCCTCCACCTTCACGCCCCTACTTGGACATGGTTTCAGGATCCGGTAAGACAATCAAACAAAGCTTCTTCATAGCAGGCTGAGCTTCTTCTTCTTCTTGCAATTGCTGCATAGTGCACTTCCTGAATTTTGAGCATCTGTGCATGATTGTTGATGGTAAAAGTCCTCAGATTGTAGATTTGCCTGTACATCTTCATCTTCATCATCATCATTATCTTCTGCTTCTGTTTCTTGTTCTTCTGCTGCTGCTTCTTTTCTTCTTCCTCTTCTTCTTTCTTTGTGATTTTGGGCAAAAAAGGAACTCTGCATAAAAACTTGTGCTTTCTTTAGACTCCATTTTTCTTGAATCAGGGAAAATTTGGTACACTCCTGGAGAAACAAATTTGGATCCAAACAGTAGTTTGAACTTCTTCTGCTTCTGCTTCTTCTTCATTCTTTGTGATTTTGGGCAAAACAGAACTCTTAGTAAAAATTCATGCTTTCTTTAGAATCCATTTTTCTTGAATCAGAGCAACTTTGGTGCATTCCTGAAGAAAAATAATTGGATCCCAAATGGTGGTTTGAACTTTGCTAAGTGGGAGTCTTCTTTCTCCAGCTTTGCGTGGCCAACACAAATGCAGTTTTGAGATGCTTCTTTAAATCTGTGAAACATTAATAGTAATTGCAAGCAAAAAATAAATAAATTCAATTGACAGTAATTGCAAGCAAGTAAGAATCACAATACTGTGATCTACGTGTGTTTTTTTTGGGTGGGTGGGGTTGGGGGGAGCAATGAACAGCAATGAATTGTGAAGGATCTCACTATGTCCACTGGAGAGATGTGGATTCTTGTGCATCAAACTTACACTCTCAAGAGATGTGCACAGCAGATATCTCAAATTCACAGTGTGAAGTATGCATGAACAACAATTGTGAGAAGTGTCGTTTGATTGGGTGTGATGTGTGCTTTCCGAATGCTTGTAAGCATCCACTTTTTCCCCTTTCAATCCTTTTGCAGGTAACTGAAAGGGACTTGTGGATAAAAAAAAATTTGGGTGATGTCTTCTTGGGTGGTTGTTGTTGTTGTTGTTGTTGTTGTGGAATGTTTTGTCTTAAGACTAAATATAAAACCTAAGCTTGCTTTCGCTTATTCAACCCAGTTGCCACTTCACAGTTTTTGTAATTGTTGCTGCTTTTAACATTGTGAATCTCACCTTCACAAAAGCAAGTTCTGAAAGTGTTTTTTTTGGGGTTCCACCTGCGGTGTTACCAGGTGCATCTGCAGTATGTTATCGAACTTCCTTTCCCCAAGGTGTATAATACAGACTTCCGTACAATCTTGTAGCTCTATTGTTTTCGGTGCGCTTTAGTAGTGGCTTTGTTGGCTTCTTCAGACCTGAAGACTCTGATTCTGAACTTGGTGTGCTTTCATAGTCTCTTTGTAGCCAAAAGAATCTGAATTTTGAGACTTTGAATTTGCTCATGCAATTCATTGTTTGTTTCATCTCCAGTTCTAATCTGCCTTTACTTTCATGGAAGTGTTAATATCTGTTGGTGTGTTTTAAGTAAGATATCATCATGCAGATTTCAGCACATCAAAAAGAGACACAAAACATTGATTTGTTCTCTCACTTTCTCACACTTTTCCAGATTCATCGGACATCTTCACAAGTCAAAAGCCAGATTCAGACCAAAGGTATGGAACAAATTCAAGTTCTTCACCGCTGCAGCAGAAGAAGAAGGTGAGATGGACACCCAATACAGTTGAGCCATCTTGTGATAACGAAATCTACAGGCGACGGCAACAACGGTATACAAGCTACTCTGTTGTTCCTGTTGAATGGCCAGTCACCTCATACGCTTGTGAGCAGCCCAGACTACAGTCTCAAGCTGCCAAGAACACCATCACTGGCACCCGAGAAACGGTACGCAAGCAGCAGTATAACTACTAGTAATGCCAAATCATCTGAGTCATATGGTCTTACTGAGGTGTTACATGTTTCAGGCGGGGGGTTTTTTTTTTTTTTTTT
>Ga0116229_10009765_pt1 | contig 14570 bp, 11 predicted proteins | sample S1TSphgellanicum_3_FD_87313 | JGI IMG/M metagenome (GOLD analysis project Ga0116229, IMG submission 87313) | Host-associated microbial communities from peat moss isolated from Minnesota, USA - S1T2_Fc - Sphagnum magellanicum MG | ecosystem: Host-associated > Plants > Peat moss > Unclassified... | reverse complement strand
GGCGGGGAAGGACCGGGCGGGGGGAAGCTCGACGGGTGCATTATGCACCAGGTTCACACTAGTTATATATTAAAGCTACAATGTCTGTCTGTCTGTTTGTCCGGGCAGTTTCCAAGCACTACCCGGACCTTTTTTTTGTTTTGTTTTTTTTTGTTTTTTGTTTTTTTATTTTATGGGTTTTGTTTTCTGTGACAGTTATTACCCAACTGACAGGGGGGGCCAGCACGGGTGGGGGGGGGGCACGGGCGGGGAAAGACCGGGCGGAGTGAAGGGCACCGGCGGGGGGAAGCCCGACGGGTGCATTATGCACCAAGTTCACACTAGTAATTATAAAGTAATTGCAAAGAAGTTATTAATGAGTTTTTCATTTATTCCAATTGTATTATAGTTTTTATATGTGACTCTCATGCAACTTGCTAACAAACTCAAACATGGTTGACCAAAATCGTATATATAATGTGTACATTCATGCATATAGGGGTCCATTTTGGGATTAATATGCAATTACAATAGAATTTCGTGAATTTTTGACGTGGCATTTTATTATTTTTTAATTCCCTATATTTCCATACGATAATTGCAACATAATTTTGGATTAATTATTTCAAACCTCTAACTTAGCAGGGTAACGATGTTTTGGTAGACACAACTTCTCATAGTATAAACCATATAATAATGTAAAAAATTCCCTCTATAAATTTAATGTGAATGAACATTTTGATTTTAAGGTGAGAAGATGAATAAGTCAAGTGCAAATGTGAGCCCCATTGTTAGTTGCTTAATTACAATCCCTTCAAATCCTAAGCTAAATGTGAATCATCATGGGGAAAAACTTAGAATATCCCTATTTAATCATAGGAATAGGTACCTAGGTCTACATAATGCACTACGAGCAAAACCATTTTCTAATCGACATTTTTTCGAACAATGGCATAAGACATCCCATATGCTAACCTTTAGAACATCAATCACAAATCAACATAATGGCAACCTCCATAGACTCCCCAAACAACATACAAGATAATTCAATAGGAATAACCACCAAAAACATGTTAGGTTGGCCATCATTATGTAGAAGATGATGTGACACACAATTATGGATGTGACCACTCCATGTTTGACCATCCTATCCCTCTAACAATAACACTTTGGAAGGTAGCACCTCCCATATTCGCAAAATGATACACCATGTAACCCCATCCAAGGTGGTTGGTGTTGTTTGTTGTGGGTACACATAATTTCTTGGCTCAAACCTACAAACTTGAGGTTGATAACTATTTCCATTAATAGTGACATACTAAACAATTGCCCAATTTTCCATCATTGTTGACATTACACATTGAACTACTCGTTGTTCACATGCTTGAAACCACACATTTGGATCATCCAAATTAATTATTATCGTCATGTTTCATTGGATAATGTTGGTAGTTCAAGTTCATGACCAAACAATAAAAAATATGGTTAGAACAACATAAGAGAAGCTTGTAGACTAAACCTATATCCCATAGCTAACCATGGTAGTTGTAAATCCCAATATCTATTATGGCCCTTTTGAAGCCCATACTTTTTGCAAACCTCACTTCATTGTTACACCATCCATTCATCAATTAACTTGTTTGTTTTGAAATAGTTGCATGAAATTGTATGATAGTTTATGAATGTTTTTTCACACAACTCTTGGAACTCCTCATGGACTTTTGTACCTTTGTTAATGAGTACTTTGGTTGGAGCACCAAACCCTAGTATTGAGCACCTTGTCCATAAATGCATAGGTAATTTTTTCAATACTATGATCTAACAATGGCATCAACTTTAGGCACTTTGAAAAATGTTCGACCATAACCAAAACATATCAATTGTGTTGCATAATTAAACTCCATGGACTAGCAAAATCCAAACTCCATCAATAACCAAGCCCCGTTAAGGGTAATGGCTATAAGTGAGGTGTAGGTGTGTTGAATAATGCTCACATTTGATCACATATGTCACATCGAGAAACAAATTATTGAACTTGTAGTTGCATCCTTCACCACCAATATTATGCATGGAGCAAAATATATGTTTGTTAAACCCCAAAGTGGCATGACTTTTTGTGAGCATGTCATTTAAGGCTTTCACATTGTTTTGGGTGAAGCACTACTTACATTTGTCCATTTGTTTACACCCATACTCCTATAGGAAAATTGCCCACTTGGCTACTTTTCTTATGAATGGGCCACCATAAATATAACATTGAAATGATGAAACAACCAAAAAAATTACAAGGCATTCCCTTTCATATGAATTATACTTTGTTTCCTTATTCTTTTTGGATCAATTAGCATATGCCACCACAAATTTCATCAAGTTAGGTAAGAACAACCTCCAACCCTCAGTATTCCATTCGCACCAAAAAAATACACTTACTAAGATGTAGTGTAAGGTTTGCTTTTTAACAAGTTGATCAAACACCTCTTACAAATGATGCATATGGTTTTTTGGAATCAAACTAAAAACAACAACATCGTTGATGTAATAATTAACATAGGCAAACCTAGCCAAAATTCAATCCATAGCCCTTTAAAATTGTGTAGGGGTGTTCTTCTTGTTTGCATGGGTATAAACAATCTTTCCCATTATAATCAATCCCAAAATGTCATTTTAACCGTGTGCCTTCCTTCAATGGCAATTGTTGGTAGCTTGAACACAAATCCAAAGTGCTAAACATTTTGGTTTCCCAAGCATATCAAAGATTCCTTCCAACAAGGGCATGGGAATATACTTGTCCAAGTGTGTTTGTTTGTTCACTATATAATAATCCCCACACATGTAATGTTTAATCCAACTGTTAAAAATACCTTTATTGGTTAGCATTATTATTGTTAATGCATATTCAACATTAGATAATTTTACCAAATCTAACCCCATGGTTTACTCTTTTTCATCTACATTGGGTTCATATGTCTAATATGATTTGGCATCCCAAATCATGCCCAGTCCTATGTGTTGGGCCCCAATTAACCTAACACAATTTTGGTTAAACATAGGTAGTTGGCTAATAGAGGTTTGGGGAGATAAACTTTAGGTCCATGGGATAGGATGGTGGGATGGATTTTATCCAAGATATTCTACCAGGGGTGCGTGCCTTGGATAGGATAAGGTGGGAGGTAGGCTAATCAAATCATGTTAAAAGATGGTTATCCTATCTTACATGGGTTGGTTAAGTCTATTGGATAGAAGTACAACTATGGAAGAGGTGGTTTTTAGGAAGGCGCCAAGAATCAGGGTTAGGTTAACATAATAGTAATACCTTTTTTTCAAGTTAAGATGGGGTGGGGAAAAACATTGTTAATGGCTTTCCCACCTCCTAAAGTGATGGGAATTGTGTGAGGTAGTGAAGGGGAGTAAGGATTGATGATGAGGTCAAGAGCTTTAGGTTGTTAAAGGTTGGACATATATTGAAGAGGCAAAATGGTTGCTAAAAAAAATCTTCAAATATATGATTGAGTTTATGATTGGTAATTTAGTCATAAAAGACTAAAATGACTAATAGCTTTAAAGTCATTACGAACGAGTCGTTAAGGACAATAGTTGTTTAGGACATGATGTGGCACAATGATGTGTCAATGATGTGGCACATTTCATTCATTAGTCATAAAAGACATATGTGAAATCACCAGTCATAGTTTAATCATTCTATAATTATTTTTCATTATTACAAATTATAATAATTTATATTATTATAATGTAAATAATAAGATATATTTTTATTTCATTATTTGTTATCTTATCATTTGTTGACATGTGTCACTGTTTAAACCAAATTAAAAACTAGTTTAAACGGTTAAGTATACCACCTAATGTACTTAGGTAGGCACCTAACCCAAGTAATTTAATTAAGTATGGAATATTTGGTCAATATTCGATTATTGATCATAAAAATGTCATTTGTGAAGTTTGATCCTTGGACCCCAAGGATGGAATTGAACTCCTTTACCACCAAGCCACCCCACTTGTTGTGTAAACAATTTAATGTTTATTTAATTTAAACCATATTTCATTGAAACATTACACACAACCTCTAATTTGATGATTCATATCTTATTGATAAATTTTCCAAATGAAAAAATGAAAATTTTATTCATAAGTTTCCTTCAATAATGTACACAAACTATATCTGTGTGTGTGTGAATTATTTCAAAAGAAAAAAATTGAAATTTGTTATTGAATAGTATTTCAATTACCATTATTTTGAAAAAAATAATCTAAACACATGATTTGTAAATGGAAAACCTTTGTGAGTAATAAAAGAATAAATAAAATATTTCATACCTTAAATCTTCATTTGATTTATGGATTTATATTATACAATTTTTTTCCCCAATATGTCATAATTTTATTAATAACTTGTAATTTAGACATATGAATTCATAAATTTTATCCACATAAAATATTTATAAATGGATCACAAATCAATTATAATATTTAAATTTCTATATATAATAAAAAATTTATATTAATCATATTAATTTGATTTATAATTTAATTATAATTAGAAATAATAAATATAGATTAATTTTCTTAAATTATATATATATTTATTAATTTACACATATGTTTTAATATAATTGTGTAATATTCATTTATATAAATATATATACTTAAATTGATGATAAAAAATAATGAAGAAATGAATTATATAGTTACCACATTTTACATTTTTATTTTATTTTCAAATTATAATATAAATTTTTAGTATATCAAATTTTATTAATAAAATTTGCTTAAATATGTAATAATTAATTTAATCATATAAAATATTTTTAAATGCATCAAATATAAATTATATTCAAGAAAAATATAATTAAAATTTTAATATTATTTATATGTATAATATTAATTGAAATTAGTTCCCTACATGTTGTAATTCCTTTTGTGTGAACTTATACTAATAGTCATTTTTTAATCATTGTAAAATAATTTTATGATCGTATTATGTATGCAATGACACATCATTTTGTCCACATCATTTGCATAATCATCTTTTAGTTATATTTGAAATGATTTTATCCTAATCACATTTTCATATGATATTTTGGAGATCCACATCATTTTGTCATCAATTGTGGATGCCATATGGATGAAAACTTGTAATGAAAAAATGACATCATCCTTCTTGTTATCACATCATCGTTTATTAGTCAAATGCACCAGTAATATATGACTACAATTCTTTACACATAAAATTTGAAGTAATATCCTATTATTATAGTTAATTATTAATCATTTATAACATTTAGTCATTGATTTCTTGGTTGCAAAAAACAAGATTTTTTCTAATGGGTGTAAAAGGGGGGGGGAGGGGGGGGGGTTGCTGCATCATGGTGAGCTCCCAAGGTATGCCCCACCAAACAACATAGTGGAAATGGAAGTGGAGGCATCTCTTATTGATGATGGTGGCTGCTAAAGGGAGGACTTGAGGCGTTGCTCCACTCAAAGGTGAAGGGGAGTGAAGGTATTAAAAATGGTTGTTTGGTTTAATAAAATAATAGTAAAAAAAGAGGAGGAATTGAGGGAAAGGGGGTTTGACCTAAGGAAAGGAACTAAAAGGTTTGCATTTGTGTGTGAACAAGAGAAGTAGGAAGGAAGATAATCAGTCAATAGGAGTTTGAGTAAGTAGTGATTACTAATGTGATTGGAAGTGGAAAGGGAAAGAACTAGGGAAAGTAAGGGAAGAAGGTAGAGTTGCTACTAGGTAGGAGAGTATTTTGTCAGGTGTGAGTAAGAGCTTGGTTGGGGTAGGAAATCACCAACTAAGAATTGAAGACTCCAATGTAACTCTCCTATTTCTTTTGAGGTGTGAAGGTTTGAATTGAAAATTTCTTGTTCTAATTGATGTATCTTGTATGTGTGGTTATGGTTGTGATCCACTATTGAATGTAATAATTGGACAATGCTTACAACTTGACAACATGCTTCATAGTGGCATGGTATCTATTGCCAACTTTTGGATGGACAATATTTCTCCTAACATTGACATTGCCAATTCACCATTGAGGAGTTCATCCTAATCATGGATGTTATCTTCTAATAATTCAAAGCCATGGGAAAGGCTTGAAAATTCAATCAACATAGTTGACTTACTCAATTTTCCTAGATGCCCCTTAATAAACCTCATTAATAGCAAAGCCATATGGTTGTTTTTTGTTTGCCATCCTAGTTAATAATATGCAATTTCCTCCCAAAAATTTAAGGTTATCCCTAGGGGGCATAAAATCACTCCTCCAACCAATATGTTATAGGATGTAACATGTGTAAGCACTATTCGAACCTACATTGTGCTATAATATGTTGGTTTGTTGGATTGATTTGGATCACAAGCCTTTGTTGATGTCAAGATTTAGTATGAACATGCTTCTAAATTGACATTGGTTAATCCAAAACCTTATGTTGCCACTTTGCCCAACATTAAAGGTTGAACATTTGAATTTAACAAAAGGTGCAAACATAATAAAAGGAGACACAATTGCTTATTTTGTGATTGTATATTCTTGAAATATTCCAATAAATAGCCTTCAATTCTTTTTTTATACTATTATGTTAAGGTTTATATTAAAATTTTGTCAAAAAATGTCATTTTCAAAGTTTTTCAAATCATTTTATAAGTCATTTTACTACTTTAAAACATTAATAACATAACAATGTATTAGAAATGTTTTTGTGTATTTTTTAATTCATTAGATTAATTTCAAATTAATTCTATTTATTTTCATGTTCCAATGTTATATTATGAATGTTGTTATATGAATAAATCTGACAATTTCAACACCAAATTAAATTATTATTTTAAAACATGAAAAACAAAGCACTGATTACTTTTGTTATAGTTTTGATTAATGTAATTGCACTCTAAAATCCTATAGGGTAGTATCATTGTGCCAATGCCCCCCTCAATTGAAAAACCCTTCCTCATTATATACCACAACCACATTGGGAACAACCATTGCCCTATTGATTGTTTGACGTATTAGGAGGTTTTGAAACTTGGTTATAGTCACATGCCATGCTTTCATGACCTTGGATACTTTTATTTAACTAACTTCAAGAATATGTTGGGGATTAGTTGGTATCAAAGTGTCATTTGACATAACCACCATCCCTAATGTCCCCCCTCTTTTCACATAATGTGATTACCAAATGGAAGATTTTTATTGGTTGAATATTGGGAATAAAAAATGTTTCAATTGCAAATGATGGTGTTCGATAGATTGATGTTGTTGCCTAAATCAAAATACTTGGTGCCTTCAATCCATAAATGGAATTGCAATCCTTTTTTATGTCATTAGTGTAGTATTGGAACTTGACACCCCCATAGGGTTGGAAACTATATCCACCAACAAAAATGATAATGGTAGGTGAACCTAATGTTTAGCTTTCCAATATTGAGGATTTAATCTTTTGTTACAATCACCTTGTGATTCATGTGCTCAAACATTTGCTTTTATTACCAATGCAACCATTGAAAACATCTTGATTGGCCTTGAAACCCTAACATGGTTTCCACTAGCTGTTTAGGACATGCCATTTAAAAAAAATTCCAACATCACTTCATCTAGGGCCAATGGGCTTGAAAATATGGATCTACAAAATATCATGGGTCAATATGCACATTCAATTTGACCTATGTTACCAAATTCATCAACATATTTGTCATTATAACCTTTAGGCATGTAAATCTCACTTGCATGGTGTTGGGTTGATTTGGAGGTGGCTTAACGACTAACCTTTTATTGGTCACATGTTTACTTTTCTAACCTTTTCCAATATTGTAATTTTTTCTAACATTGGCAATTTGTGATTGACCTTGCCACGGATCCAAATGTAAGGTGAAATGATGATCCACATGTGCTCATAAATTTTATAACAAGAACATGGTTGGTTAAAGTTAGGGTTGAAAATGGTGGATTGAAGTGGGTTAGGGCAATCCTTTTTTTTACTAGGGCCATCAAATCTCCAACATTTTGTCCTTTCTTCGTTGTTCAACAAAATATGATGAAGATGCACCACTTTGTTCCAGTTTGGTCACCTTGATCTTTTGTGGTGTGACTTTATTTGGTTGGCAACGAGGCTATTGAATTGATGATGTCGAAAAAATTTGTGATTTGTCCTTACTAAATTCAAGAATCATAGCACATTCCTTCACCATGTTCAACTTGATACATTTGATAACTCGAACACATTCACTAATGTAAGTTGTGCGAGTTAAAGTAACATAACATCTTGCACTCATCACCTAAGCTCCTTGTCCAAAATCCCATATTAGAATTGAACGTGTGTTTTTGTGACCCCATGTGTCATAGTGATTAACCTTTTCATACATGCATATGTCTTTCATAAATTTTCATGTGACTTATGTTGGAATTCTTACAAACTTTGTAGCTTTTCCATTTGAATCGTTAAATAATTTATTCACAATTTTTGAACAAATTTCACAACAAGGTTGAATGTTGGCAAAGGACCCCATCCACTAGTGGAAGGGTTAGCAATAAGGTTAGCAATAACCAAGTTGGTGCCGTGGGTTTGTTTGTTTGTTTGTTTTTTTCCCCCCGTAAGTTGAAACCTTGTTTGGGGTATTCACACTAGGTTGGGGGGATTTCAAGGATGACCACAAAATAGGCATGCAAAAAAAAAAAAAATACTGGGTAAAGACACCAACCCAAATATGGCAGGATTGTAAGAATAACTTTATTGCCTTGGGTCTGTAGTCCTGACCAGGCTGCTATTGTGTCAGGTCATACAAGCTTGTTAGGGTCTGTATTATACCAGAGTTGATACCAAGCCCAAACTTATATATATATATATATACTAGAGTCCAGACCAGCTCTCATCTCAACCTGAAGACTCTTCAGGTGTTGGTTTTTGTCCAGTTATAATAGGCCCACATGTGAGCGAGCCTTCTAGAAGGAATAACCAAAAGGGCTCACCGCTCAATCTCCATCTTTATGGCAGGGAAGACAGGGTGGAGTGGATAATGGAATTGCCATGCTTTAGAGTTTACCTTCAAAAGTAAATAGAGTAATTCCCAACTTGGTTTTGTGTTAAGGAGAAAGAATACTGCACTTTTGGGGGGCCCTTGATACATTCTACCCTTTTTCCTTAACATGCCATCTTTCACTGTAAGTTTTGATGTTGGGAGGCCAATAATGATCAATATTGTTCATAGTTGTTTCAAGACCTTCAAGTTCAACAACTAATGTATGAATATATTATTATTATTATTTTTTGGCAGTGGAGGTTTTGATGCAAGAGAAGAAAATATAAGACATTCAAGGGAGGTGGTCTATGGAATCAAAGACATGATAATTTGTTAAAATATGCTTTGTCACCCTCCCTGTCCTCGATTGCTCCTTTTTGTACAAGTGGCAAACTTCCACAATCATGGATTTCAATTAGATTGTTGGAATATCTTGACATCAACATAAAAATGTGTTTTGGATATTCATGAAAAAGTTGGTGTTAATTGCCGATCATGTATTTTAATATGAAGCACATGACCGAGTTAATTGTTTGGTTCCCCAACTCTATTGAAGCTGCCTTCTAAATGAGACAATACTCTATATAACCTAAAATCTGTTTGAAAAAGCCGTTTAGTTTTCATTGGTGTTGTTATCATTCACCTACTGGTGGGCATTATTTGCTGGTACTTTGGGTGGGCTCCCTTGGACTGGGGTTTGGTTCTCTACCCTGGTGCCCTTGCCTTCTTGTACTTACTTGCTCTTTCTTCCTGCACTGGATGTTGTCCATTTGTTCCAAAAAACTACATAATCAAGGGGTGTGTGTCACACTGTGGCCTTGCCATTTACATTAAAAAATTTATCTTAAGGCAAAAAGAAGAATTATGAAAATTCAAATATTTCATCATGCAAAAATATAATCTTCAAAAAATCCTCTAAAAGTTACCAAAAGCTTTCAAGATATTATAACTCTATAACTAATCTCAAGTTTCGACAAAAGCCAAAATATCATCTTTAAAAAATCCTCATATAAAAATAGACCTATTACCTAGGGTCAAAGTCCCTTAAGCTACTACACTCTATAATGAATCTAAACACAATACCCTTGCCTTGGTAGGCAAGGCCAATAAAGACATTTTAGTCATGAGAGTTTTGGCCAATATCAATTCTTTGTTTTTGAATCATATTGGAACTAGAACTTCAAAAAACAGGTAGTATCAACAAGTAAATTAACAAACTAACAAATACTTAATAAAAGCTTAAAAGCAATCTTTGTATTTTAAGGGAACTAAGATGGGAAGGATCTTCAATTATGCAAGGGGTATGGCCCTTGTTCCTGACTATTCATTCATTCACAAAGTATCACCTTGATGTTTTTCTTAAACAACAAATGAAAAAACATTCGTCCAAAAATGCACTCAAAATTCTCCACTTGGTTCTTTAATGGATAACAAATATGCTTTTACATTCTATGGAACAATCTTTTGAATTTTGAATTTTTTTTACAAACCATGGGAAAATTTTGGAAATTGTTTTTTGGTGTAAATTCAACTGATTTTGCTAAATTTTTTGAAAAAATTTCCAAGTTTTCACAATCAAATTTTTTTCAATAATTTAAATTTATAAATAATTTATAAAAAAACTTATTTAAAAAAAACCCCTTGCCATGGAAGCTTTGGATAACCTATTTATGAAACTTTGAAATTAGGCACAACACTTCATGGTGCATGCCATTGAAGTATGTAAACAATTTGATAGATATGAGTGAAATATAAGCACATTTTCCACTTGTCAAATTTAGATCACTGGAGGTGTCATTCTATTTAACCACAACCACTTGATAAATTACTAACCTTTCATGATGGACATTCGCCATATCATGACTCCCTTTCATTGTTTAACATGTCAATGAAATATATATCACATACATACTTGTTGATGCTAGTCCAATATTAATAAGTGTTTAACATGCATCAAACTAGTCATTAATTTGGATCATGGATATGGAATCAATATGGCATGTTAGATGGCATGGCATCTTTTTAACACATGCTTGTGGTCATTACTTCAAATTTAAATTTCAAGAATTTGTTTTGCAAAGTTTTTTTGTAACAGGTGTAATTGTGAATTACCTTACCATGAGGTCAATTTCTTCATTAAATAATCCTCAAAATAGTGAAATGAAATTTTGTGAAAATATGAAATTCACATGTTGAAAATCATCATAATTATTATACGCTACACTCTAAATAATTTCACTACTCCTATCACAATAATATAATAGATTATATTTATATATATATATAATTTCAAATTTTAAAAACGAATTCATTTTTTGAAAAAAAAAAATTGTTCGTTTTGTCAATGTGGAAATTGACCCAAGGCTATGGTAGTTTTTGTTAAACCTAATGTGCATCTAATGAAATATTTTCTCATTATGTGGTGGAATAACATTGTGCCAAACATTAAATGTTTTCCTACTAGGTATATCTAAGTTAACAACATGGCATATGGCTTGTTAAAATCTAGATTTTGTAGATTACATACAACTTTGGGTTTTCACTTGTATGTCGCTACATGAGTACCTAGTCCATTTGAATGCATCATGATAACTGTTTTATATACAACCCAATGCCAACTATAAAAGGCGCATCTAATTAATATGGGTATTGTCATAAAATATGAATTGCAAGGGCTAACCTAATCAATGACCTACATCAACTCAGCTAGCTCCTATCAAGTTAGAATTAGTCAATTAGCAAAAATAGATTAAGTATATGTTTTTTACTATACTCCTAATTTGGGTGGGTGCAATTACATAATACATTTTTGACCACCTAAACTTCCCCCCTTTTGATGCATGCATGTTATGAAAATCTTTGATATTAACTTGTGAACAACATTGAAACATTCTAAAGGAATAATTAAAGATTTTAGGGAATATCTATAAAGACTTGGAACTTGTGGGGGCGAGCATAAGTTGGAAACATTAGGACCATAAATAGGAGTGGTTTTGCAATACTTTGTTTTCATAAGAACAAGATTTTAAACACAAATACAATGAAAAGAAAAATTCCATTTTCTTGGAAATGTGATTGGAAGTTTTTATACAACATTAGGAACATCTTAAAAATTTTGAAGCTAAGGGAGCATGTATTATATGTATACTTATTTGTAAATGTGCATCTAGCAACTTGCAAGGTCTCATTTGAATATTCATTTTCAAATATTTTATCACGCTATTCTCATCATGTAATTATTTGTTTATCTTATAATAATTCTATTAAAAAGGAAGACATGAAGTTTGTGAAACAAACATGATTAGTGACACATGGTTTGGTGAAATTTTTCATATATAATATTAACTAGTGTGGCCTGTGCCTTCAGCCTAAGTGTTACCACGTCCTCAACTGATCTTTCCTTCCAAAACCTGGTTTTTTGGAATTTATTTGAATTTTCAGCATCAGAAATCACTTAAAAATCAATATCTCCCACATTCTGAATCCAAATCTTATCAAGTAAATTCCATTAAATCCTGTTCATCAAGATCTTTCCAAAAACACCAAAGGCACATTCCAATTCCTCTGAAATTTTCAGCTATGATTTAATTTAGTTTTCAATGAAGAAATCATTCAATATCCAAGAACTTTTGCACTTCAAGTCCAAACATCACGGAACCAAGCCCACACACCCCTCCTCATCGAGAGCTTTCCAAAGACACCAAGAACATGATCTGAAGCATCCCAGTTTGGTGGATCTCATAACTACAAAACAAAACAAAACAAAACAAACTACCTTGCACCCCTCCTCTTTGAGAGCTTTCCAAAGACACCAAGAACATGATCTGAAGCATCCCAGTTTGATGGATCTCATAACTACAAAACAAACTACCTTGCTTCATAGATAGATATGGGTGTAGAAAATGGCATTTGGTTTTTTTTGTGATTATGTGAGATCCAATGCTGATAATGTAGCACATTTACTTCCAATATATTTAATTCCATAGATCATATATTATAATTCATTTTGTGGTTTGATGCCACGTCCAATGTGGGCCGGTTCTTTGAATTTTGTAATAACCGCTGGTTCTGGGTATTTCAAAAATCTCAAAGAACCACCAGGTTTCATGAAACAATCGGTGACAGCCTGATGGTTGTCTATTTTTTTTTGAAAAGTTGAATATTGTGCTTGTATATATCAAACCTAGGTAGTTGATCTTTTGCTAACCGTGGTTATCAATTTTAATACTTGACTTGATACCCAAAGGGAGATTGGCGCAATCTCTAATACCCATCTCACACAGATAGAAAACATGAATCTATGTCGACATCCATCACTTTATTTGACATAGTAATTTGAGACAATTGAAAACATGATTAGACAGCTAAATTGGAGTGGTCACATTGACCATGGCATTCATGATCATGTCCATATGTATTATGAATTTTAGGGCTATTTTATTTGTGTGTCAAAATATTTTTTATTTTTTATTTGCAAGTAGCGTAGCCTAGTCACAAGCATGATGTAGGTTGAAGTAGCTTAGCCTAGTAATAGGTTGCAAGTAATATAGCCTATGATAGATAACAAGTAGCCTAACTTAAGTAGCCTAGCATGGTCATAGGTGATCATAAATATGACATAGTTAAAAAATGGCCTAGTCTAATACTATCCATCTCATAAGTTGAAAATGTAGGATGACACAAATAGGGAATTGGATCCTTTGCTTTCATGGTCACAAACCAAGTCCTTCACCAACTCACCACACCTCAACTTATAACAAATAATGTCAACAAATAATTATTAGCATGCTCATTTCAAATCTACTTATATATCCAAACTTTGGTATGCATTTTTATCTTTAATATCTTGCTCAAATGAAATAATGAACACTTTTTTTTTTTTTCAAGAGATGTGCAAATCTATGCATGTGAGTTAAACATCACTTTGTAAATTTCAAATCATTAACAAAGAAAACCCTTTTGGAATTTCAGTTTTGTTTCATAATTTATTTCATTGGTGTTATTCCTTATTGTTAAAGGAATAGTCAATTCATTATTCGATTTCTTGTTATTCCAAGTCAACTTTCCACCTTCTTAAAAATCAATTGTGTTTCGAGTTGATGTAATTAGTCATGTTTTATGTGACATTTTGATGATATGCAACCATGGAATGCACCTTAATTTGTAACAACATGAGTAATAACAAAGATGCAAATACAACCAACCCCGAACATTGTTTTGCATCTATAATGTCAAAACCATGTTGCAAAACAATAAGGAAGAATATCAAATTAAAACAAACCTTGTTCCAAAAGCACAACAAATCTTTCAGCAGTGGGCTCAATACACTTGAAAGTGATTAGAAAGGTAAAAAAACTTCAATTTAATAATGGATGAAAATTCTAATATTGATTACACCCTCATGAAGTCAATACTAAAAACCAAAATAATAGAACCTGGTAATTGGTAAAAAAGAGGGCCAAACATGACACATCCTCATTGCTCAAGCTTATGAAATTCAACATGCGCCTTTGTTGTATAATCTTAATGACAACTAAGGGTATATGACTATGTG
>Ga0116229_10009764_pt1 | contig 14570 bp, 13 predicted proteins | sample S1TSphgellanicum_3_FD_87313 | JGI IMG/M metagenome (GOLD analysis project Ga0116229, IMG submission 87313) | Host-associated microbial communities from peat moss isolated from Minnesota, USA - S1T2_Fc - Sphagnum magellanicum MG | ecosystem: Host-associated > Plants > Peat moss > Unclassified... | reverse complement strand
TACGCTCTTCGGAGATCGAGAACCTTTTCAGCAGCCGGTTGACCCTAAGAAAGAGCCAGAAGATGACTGCCGATGACGTGAAGAATCTGCTCGATACGCAGGAAGACTTCGTGAGCGGGTTATACACCGACAAATGCCAGCCGCCAATGCCTTTCTGCCGCGCGGCGGATGGTAGCAACGTGCCGCTTGCAGATATCCCCAAACAAGGGCTGCTAAAAACCCGTTTCGTACCGGGCGGATTCGTCAAAATCAACCGCGTTGTGTTCGAGACCATCATTGCCAAAGGGTTGGCGCAGCCGTATGGCAAAGGAAATTTCCATCATTTCTATTTTGGTCGAATAGCGTTTGATAACCTCTTGTCCGAGGATTATTCATTCTCGGATTTGGTGTACGCGGCGGGAATTCAGCCTTGGATCAACTGTGGCGTGCGGTTATCGCACGATGGCCGCACGTTGGATCCGCAAATTCCTCCGGTCGCCATCGAAGCGCCGGCTGACTCGCGACTGGTATCGGCCGCATGAACGATTTGACGATTTGCATTCCAACCTACAACCGAGATCCATTTTTGAAATGGACGCTGGAGCGCACGCAGGCAGATTTTCCAGGCGTCAAACTCATTGTGTCGGATGATGGCGCGAGCGCGCTCGATATTCCCGGCCGCTACATCCGCCAATCTCCTCGTATTGGTGCGTTTTCAAACATGCGCGCCGCGCTCTTGGCGTCGCACACCAAGTATTGCGTGTTTTTGGCGGATGATGACTATTTGCTACCTTTGGAAGTGCAGAAAGGCATCGCGTTTTTGGATGCAAACCCTGAAGTACTGGCTTATTACGCGCCGTGTCAGCTCTATGATGAGATCGAACAGAAACCCGCGTGGGATGCGTTCTACCCAGCCAGCGATGAGACATTTTCGCGCGCGGATTTGCTCTGGAATTTCATCATGCACAAGCACGTCTGGCCGGAGCATGCGATCTATCGGCGCGATCGGCTGGAGGAGATCATGCAGCCGCGTACAGCGGCCTATTGGTGTTTTGTGGATCTCGCCAACGCAGCGGTTCGAGGTCCGGTGCATTTTGCCAAGACGCCCTACTACCGCAACATCACGGCGCACCCCGCAGGCGGCCGGCTGAAGCTCGGAGATCAGCAATGCCTGACCGAGTTCGATGCGTATCGAGCGGGCCTTGAAGTATTGGCACACGATATTTTTCAAGGCAATTTGAAAGACAAAGCGTTGCGGCAAAACGTTAACGACATGATCAGCCAGTTCATGTGGTCACGTTTCGAGGTCGCATCGCGAATTTTCACTTTGCAAGGACGGCTGACGGAAGCCGAATTGATGAAGAAACGAATGGTTCTAAGCAGCCGAGGAAATTAACCCATGGCGATGAAAACACTTTACACACCCAAGCTCAAGACGGAAAAAGGCAAAGCCAAAACCGGCGAAGGCCCCGCACCGATGCGCGATGATGAGATGCCGGAGCGTCCGCCGACGCTTTATTTGGAGAATGAGCATTTGAAAAAGCTTGGCATCAAAAAGATGCCAGGAGTTGGTGAAAAATTGCACGCTCGCATGGTCGCGCACGTCGGTGCCATCAGCGAAGATCAAGATCGGAACGATGGACGCGAGCCGCGTCGTCACATGACGTTGCACATCCACAAGATGGACATGGGCACGGACGGCCCTGGCAAAGAGGTCGATCAGGAAGCGGAATCCAAGGCCGGCGCCAAGGCCGCGATGGACAAAGCGCTCAAGCGTGAAGTCGGCGGCGACGGTGAGGATTCCGAAGGCGCGGAGTGACACCATGAAAGCGCCGCACAGTCACAGCCGTTTATGGTGCCGTGCATGTCACGGCAATGAGTTGATGGAGGTACTGGATTTTGGAACGCAGCCGCCCTCCAATGCGCTGCTTAAAACAGAATTCAGTGAAGAGAAAAAGTACCCTCTTCGAGTCGTGTTGTGCAAAAGCTGCTATCTGATGCAGCTCGATTATGATGTTTCACCCCAGGAAATTTTTGACGAATACGTTTATTTTTCGTCCAACTCCAAGGAATGGCTTGCCCATACCAAAAACTATTGCGACATGATCTATCGACGTCTGGGGCTTAGCAAAAGCAGCTTTGTCGTGGAAGTGGGCAGCAACGATGGCAGTCTGCTCGAAAATCTCAAAGATCGCTGCCAGGTGTTGGGAATCGATCCTTCCCATACCGTGGCCGAAGTCGCGATCGCTCGCGGCGTGCCGACGCAAATCAAGCATTTGACGGAGATGACCGCCGTTCAAGGGTTTGCGGATCTCGTCATTGCCAACAACGTTTTGGCGCACATGCCGCATTTGGATTCCGCCGTCAAATCACTGGCGCGGCTGATGAAACGCAATGGCATGCTGACCATTGAATTTCCCCACGTGTTGTCACTGCTCATCAACGGGGAATTCGACACGATTTATCATGAGCATTATTCGTACTTGTCGCTGCTCGCCTTGGAGCCTTTGTTTGAATCTCATGGGCTCTACGTGCGCGACGCGGAATGGTTGCCAACCCACGGCGGCAGTGTCCGATTGTACGTGCAAAAAGAAAGGGGTTACGCTTCGTTTGCCGTGCAAGAGCTTCGTCGCATGGAGCTGCCGCTCAAAGACATTTCCATGTATTTGCAATTGCGCACATGGGCTGAAAAAGTTCGCAAGGATTTTTTGGCGTTGCTCAAAAACAGCCCTCGCATCTACGCATATGGCGCCGCAGCAAAAGGTAATACGTTTTTGAACTACTGCGGGCTCACGTCCAAAGACATCCATGCGGTAGGGGATACGACTCCCAGCAAACAAGGCAAATTCTTGCCAGGTTCACACATTCCGGTCATATCCGAAGAAGCGCTGCTTGCGCAACGGCCGGCTTATGTGCTGATTTTACCGTGGAATTGGGAACATGAGATTGTCTCAAAGCTCGGCAAAACCCTGGCAAGCTGGGGTGGCAAATTCATCGTGGCCATCCCTCAATTGCGCGTGTTCAATCCCAGCATTGATCACGGTGTTTCGCCGTGTTTGACGGAAGCGGCGGGCGTAGTGTAAATTCTGCAAGCATTAATGGCTGCGCCGTGACACCTAGGGGCTTCGGCACCCTCTAAATTCCGAACGGCCTCTCGGGAAGAACGCATCGTTTTTCCACCCCTACGAGAGACCACTATGCCATTCACTACCGAACAGCTCGCGTATGCCGGCACGGCAGCGATCAACTATTTTCTGCGCAACGACCCGATCGACAACGTGAACATTGCACGTCCGCTGATCAAAAAGCTGATGGAGGAAAAGAAACCCTACGTTGGCGGCCTTCAGTACGTTGTTGAGCAATTGCGCTACAGCAACGACTCGAACTTCCAGTCCTATTTCGGCGACACCCAAGTCACCTACAACCGCAAGCGCACTTTGCAGCAGGCTAAATATACGTGGGGCAGCTTCCACGATGGTTTTGGTCTGAACGAGGATGAGCTGACACAGAACGGCATTGTCATGACGGATGACAAATCGAGCGTGCCGTCCGAAGCGGAAAAAGTGCAGCTCACCAATTTGCTGCAAGAAAACAGCGAAACGCTGAAGCTCGGCTTTCAGGAAAACTTCGACTACATGCTGCATTTGGACGGCACGCAGTCAGCCACCAACATACCGGGACTGGATCTTCTCGTGTCCACGGTGCCGACTGTTTCGCAAGTGGTCGGCGGCCTTGATCAGTCGATTTATACCTGGTGGCAGAATACTTCGATTACTGGCATCAGCACGGGGACCGCCGGCAACCTCACCCAACAGATGGAAATCGCGTGGCGCGATTGCACCCGCTATGGCGGCATGGCGCCCAACTTCATTTTGGTGGGCGAGCTGTTTTTGGATGCCTACCGACTCGATGCGAAAAACACCATCAACCGTACCGTCTACATGAAGGACGATGCGGAGCCGACCAAGCTCGACGGCGCGGTGGGTGAAGGCATTCGCACCGGCATGTACTTCAAGAACGTAGAGATCATCTGGGACCCGGTGATGACGGTACTTGATGGGCTGTACGCGCCGACCATTCCCTGGGAGAAGCGTTGCTATTTCCTGAACACCAAGTTCTTGAAGCTGCGCCCCATCCAAGGACATTGGATGATCAATCGCACGCCGCCGCGTGTGTACGATCGCTATGTCCACTATTTCGCGCTGACGGCCAAGGCCGCGCTGACCACGGGCAAGCGCAACGCGCATGCCGTGTTGAGCATTCAGTAACGCCGTTCCTACAGGAGATCATTTCATGCAAGCTCTCATTGTGACTGGTACGGCGGCGGGAACGCAGCCGATCTATCTGCCCTACGACAAAGCCCCGGTGCCTTTCGGAGATCCCCTGGCGGCCACGCTGACGGCCGCCACGCCGACTGTCGTCACCGTCAAAGGGTACACACCCACGCGCGGCGATGCCGTGGCATTTTCGCCCAGCAACGGCTTTTTGAGTTCGCTGTCAGGCACCTTGTCGACCATCGGTATCGTGGCGAACACCACGTATTATGTGACTTCGGTGTCGGGCAACACTTTTTCATTGACCACTCAGAAAGCCCTCTCTACCGATTATCCGCTGTCTTCGATCACCACGGGTGGCAACTCGGTAGGCGGCACGGTGGCGACGCCTACGCTCGCGGTGCCGCTGTTCGTGCACTTGCTCTCGAACCAACCGGACGGCCTGCTGGCGCCGTTCAAATCCGGCGCATCGGTGCTGGCGATCAATGGTGGCGCGGTGTCCGGCACGGGATCTTCCACTCTGCCGATCACCGTCATGGGCGCGGCCGATTTGAGTTCCACGTACACCACGGCGGCTCCCGGCGCTCCGATCGGGCCTTCCTCCTTCAGCGTGATTGCGACCATTGGGTTCGGTGCGCCGCAGATCATTCAATTAAGCAACGATTGGATCGTGGCCTCGGGTTCCACGTCCACGCTGATACTCATCCAAAACTAAAGGAGGTGATCCATGCGATTCGAGCGAGTCAAGATCAAACGTGACACCAACACGGTGCACAATCGAGCCGTTCCGCCGTGGGAAATTCCTATTCTGGAATGGATATTCGATGAGGGCAACATCGAACGATTGGGATCATTCGAGGACACGGAACACGAATATCCCGACGCGGCTCAGGAGCTGAATCGATTGGAGCGTTGCTACGGATCAGATCCCAAGAACGGCGTGCCGCACGCCAATTCAGTGTACGGCAACGCACACGCGGGGGTGCGAACGTTGCGCAAGATGATCGAGGAAGCCAAAGCTCAAGAGGCAGAAGCGGCCGGCCCGAAACGGCGACGGCAACGCCGCACGGCGGATTCGTTGCTCAATTGATTTGGGCTGTTGTCTTTAGCTAGATCGTAGCCCTTGGGAAACATATCCCAAGGGCTTTTTTGTTAGAGGATTGTTGAATGGCGCTGAACATCGTTTATCCCACACCGGCCGAGGTCGCGCTATTGCTGCACATGGATGGCGCGCAAGGTTCAACGTCCTTTGTCGATAGCAGCGTCTATCTGTGGCCGGTCATCGATGTTTTGGGCGCGTACATCACCACGTCCACGGTGAAGTTTGGCAGCGGCGCGTTGAGCCTGCCCAGCAACTCCAGCAATCCCGCATCCAATTCGCTTCAGATAAACGTCACTGAACCCGGCAACGCACTGGATATTTTTTCCAGCACCAACGATTTCACTGTTGAGTGTTGGGTGTACAGCACGGCAAGCACAGGTAACATTTTTTTATGGGCCGCTGAAATATATTCAGACGATCCAACCGGGCCGTGGGCCAGTCTTAGAGTCACAATGAGCAACAGCTCTGGTCAAGCCTACATACAATTTCTTTACGATTTTGCAACAGATTCTTTAGAAGGTTACGCTACCGGAGTAGTGGCTCCAAATACATGGCATCACTACGCTTTGGTAAGATACAACGGAACGTTGACTATTTACATTGACGGTGTAGAGGAACTTTCAAGCACCTATTCCAGCGGTGCTAAAGTTAATATAGGCGATTGGTTGATCGGTAACACCAACGATTCCAATGGCGCGAAAAATCCGCTGTTTATTGATGAGTTTCGCATCAGCAACATTGCGGTGTACACCGGAAATTTCACGCCTTATGGGCCGTTCACCATTTATGCGGCTGTCAACCAAGGGGATATCACTGATCCTGAAGCATGGCAAGATGGTGCGGAAAATGTTCCTCCGGCGGTATACCAAAACGTACCAACCGCTGTAAATTTCCCATTGAATGGCGACGGCCGGTATTGGTGGCAGGGCAACTATTCCGGTCCTTAAGAAAACGTATCAATCGGGTTCATCGGCAACCCGGCATTTTTGGTCGATACCGCATCCTTGCAGTGGTCGATATTGCAAGCCGCCGGAGATGGCAGCAGTCCTGTTATCACTTGGAGCAATGGCAACACTGCTACGGTAACCACATTAGGTAGCGCTTCAGGCCCACAAAGCGCGATCAATTATAGTGGGCAAATACTTGCCACGATCACAAGCGCTTCGTCATTTTATTTGACGGTAAGTTCTACTGGCGGCACGCTCACCACAGGATCTTTGCCGTGGATTTTGGCGCTCGCCATCACGCGCAACGTCAACGAAACCATTCAGTGGGATACGCCGAATCCGTTCAACCCGGTGAGCTACAACGCGGCGTGCATGGACAACGTAGTGCCCACGGCCACGCTCGCGGCACTACGCACGCGCATCATTAATAGATTGGGGTTTATCACCCCGGAAACCGTGGACGCCACGGCAACGTTTTTGCAGCTTCAAACGCGGGTCATCGCGCGCTGCGGGTTCAAGACGTTGTTGACGCAGCAAACCGGCATGACGTTGCTTCAGCTTCAAACTTACCTGATGCAGCGTTTAGGGTTTTCTGCACAGGCATCGAACCCGCCGCCGGGGGTGGCCAATTTTTTGACCGCTATCTTGAACGAAGCGCAGCAAGGATTGTGGCGTCGGTATGCCGAAGATGGCTACATGGTCACCGCGTCACCGTCGATTTTGTCAACGGCCGGCGATACGTTGTCACTCGATAACTTGGCGGTGCAGCTCTCGGCGGTTGCCATCGGCAAAGCCCACTATGGGCAGCAAGACGCGCAGATCATAGGCAATCAATTCGAGAATTACCTCAAAGAATTGATGCTGCGCAATCCACCCAACATGACGACGGTTGTGCAACAGTGCATCAATGATGCGATTCAGATTATCTGGCGTCGTTATGGCTATGAGGTCAACGGCATCATCACCACAGGAGCGCCAACTCAACTCGCCAACAGTACCGATGTGTGCACCATCGATGCTCAAGCGGTGGAAACGATGGCCGTGGCGCTCGTCAAAGCGCACTACGGGCAGAAAGATGCGCAAGCGATCGCACAACAAGTGGAAACGTATTTGACAGAATTGCTCAAGCGGCAACCGCCCAATTTGGTGGCAGTCATCAATGATTTTCTGAACGATTCGCAAACGACTTTGTACAAGCGCTATCTTCAGCTTCACACCAAGCGCTTCTTCCGTTGGAAGGTCAATCCCGGCCAGCGTTTTTATTCAATCATGGACAATGACGAGGACGTGCTGTGCAACTACACCATGGACCCGTTGAAGCAAATCGAATGGGCCGGCATCCAAGACACACGCAACGTGTGGTATCCGCTGATTCAAGGCATTCCGCCGCAGCTTTACACCATGATCACCAAACCCTGGCGTCCCGCACGCTATGACATTCGTCAGGCGATCGAGTTGTACCCGGCGCCTGATCAGACTTATTGGTTGTGGGTCAAAGGGCATTTTGGTTTGCAATCCTTCACACTCGATACCAATAGCACGACGATTGATTGCAATCTGGTGTTTTTGCACGCACTTGCAAACGCTAAAGCGCACTACGGACAACCGGATGCGCCGAACATCATGAAGCAAGCCGATGAGTACCGCGCGGAGCTGATCGCAGGCACCCATCAAACGGCGCATTACCTGCCAGGCACGATCGCCGTGCCGCCGGCCGTGCGCCCGACGCTCATCCAATATCAGGACAACCAATCAGGATGAGAGCTTCACCCCTCACTGTTCTGGCTGGCGGTATCAATCGTCTGCGGGTCAAAGGCGGCGCGGCGTCCGATCAACTGTACGATTTGCAAAATGCGTGGATCACCAACGCAGGTTCGATCAAACCGCGCGAAGGCACGATCCGCACGGCAACGCTCGACAGTTCAACCGTGGGGCTAGCAGCGGCTAACGGGCAATTCAACATCTTTTCCAGTTCGTACTCAACGGCCACGCTGACCACGGGCTATGTGCTGAATGTGTTGTCGAACCCCAGCAACACCACATCTTCTCCGGTCAAGATTTGGTTTGCCAAACCCTTCATGGGGTTCCCCTACGTGGTGGCGCAATTTTCGGATTCGAGCATCCATCACTATTGGCTGCAAAACAACGGCTCGTGGACGAGTTCCACGGACTACACCAGTGCCAGCATCGTGTTGCCGCCAACGTTGAACGGCTTGGCTTACCAAGGGGTGCGGGACTTTCCGCCGCAATCGCAATGGAGCGCCAACACCAACATCACATCGGGGTCTTATGTTGAGCCCACGACGCCCACGGGCTTCGCCTACCAGGCGATTGCTACCACAGGCTCTCCGGTGCACACCGGGCAGTCTGAGCCCGTGTGGCCCACCGTAGCCGGCGGCATCATCCAAGAGTTTGGCGACTTTGACTTGTCCGCAAGCGATGCGGGCACGACGCAGGCCAACAACAGCAATATATCAACCGCTTCCCCGTTGGGTGCGAACATCACGGACAAGTATGGTGATTCATCCACGATCGCCAACTCCGGTATTTACGCAACCGCATCGACGCTTTCGACGCTGACTTTGGCATCGACCAAAGTCACGACATGGACGCCTGGCACCAATTACGCCACAGGCGCCGTGGTGATTCCCACCACGACGCAAGGCGCGTATGTGAATGCCATTCCCAATGGCGACTTTGAGGGGGGCTCGGGGGCGGGCGGGTGGACCTTTACCGATCCCAGCGGCACCGCGCAATGGGCCTATAGCTCGGTGCTGCCGTACCAAGGAACCGAGTGCATCAGCATCCCTGGCGGCGTTTCCATGGGGCCGCATGGCGCTTATGCGACCATGACGAGCTACAGTTTGGTATCTCCCGGCCAGAGCGTCACGGCTACCGCCTATTTAGACCCCAACAATTCGGGCGCCAACCTCACGTTGTGGATTCAGCTCAACTGGTACGACTCTTCCGACAACATTTTGAGTTCCAGCGGCAATCAGCAAAACGAGCAAACGGGCGGCGGCTATCGCAAGACTTCCATCACGGCAACGGCTCCCGTAGGCGCTGCGCATGTTCGCGTGTCGATCGGTGCCGGCGCCGGTACCAACAGCCGCAACGCGGGCTTTTGCGATCTCGTAAGTTGGAATTTGGAGACCGCTGCGCCGGTCAGCAATTTCCTCTACGAAGCCATTCAGCCCAACTCGGGTAGCTCGGCCGCGACGGAACCCACGTGGCCCACATCCTTGGGCAGCACCGTGATCGACGGCACTGTGACGTGGGAAGCCATTGGGACCTCGATCATCACGTGGCAAGCCATCCCTTTGATGCAATCCGGGCTCACGGCGCCGACGTTTCCAACGACGATTGGCAACACGGTGAGTGATTACAGCACTTACTCGAATCAGAATGGCTACATCACAACGTTTTGCAGCATGTCGTGGCAATGCGTGGATCGGCACATTTCAGACACCAATTGTCCGAACACCGTATCGGTCGCCATCGGTGCATCGCACGTTTTCGATGGCAACAATGACATCGTGAATTACTCCGCTGCGGTAAACCCCACGGATTGGACCAGCACCAACAATGCAGGCTATCTGCCCACAGGCTTGAACAACTACGGGGACAATCCGGTGGAAGCGCTCGCGCTCTACCGAGGTAACCTCGTGGTGTTCAACGCCTCAGGTTATCAGTTATGGCAGATCGATCCCGACCCGCAAAACATGGCGTTCTTGGATGCGCAGCCCGTGGGCTCAATTTGGCCGCGCGCGGCTCAATCAGTCGCCAACGATTTGTTATTCCTGACAGAGATCGGTGTGCGCAATTTGGGCACCATCGGTGCAACGGCCAACATGGAGATCGGCACCAGCGGACAGCCCGTGGATGATTTGATCCTGGCGCAAATCCAAGCGGGCACCTATGACCCGTTTTCGATCTACTATCCGGGCCGTGGGCAGTATTGGTTGATTTACGGGCCGCAAGTGTTCGTGTTGACCATCAACGGCAGCAGCGGCACGCGGTCTTGGAGCCGCTACATATTCCCCGAAGTGATTACCGATGCCACGTTGAGCGCAGGGTATGTGTACTTGCGCACGGCGAACAACCTCGTGTGGCAAGTCAACGCTGAAGCGGTAGGAGTGGATGATTCGGGCGGCTCGCCCGTTGCGTTTAACGGCGTAGTGCAGTGGCCGTACCTTGATCAAAACGAGCTGGGCATTCACAAGATGTTCTTAGGGATAGATTTGGTCGGCACCGGCAGCGTATCGGTGCAAATCGCCTACAACCAAGCGGATCCATCGACTTTCAACGACAGCGCAACGTTTACCACGTCAACCGGAGTCACTTCGGCTTACTTGGTGACGGTGCAGGACACGCTACCAGGGCAGCCCATTCCGATCGCACTCAACGCGCCGAGCTATTCGATAATTTTGACGTATGTGGGCAGCACCAGCAGCGCCAATGCATGGACGTGGCAAGCGGCCAATGTTTACCTGCAAGACGATGCGGATGCGGGAGCTACCGGATGATCACCATCTACAGCAATCCGTTGTTGCTCGATTTCATCAAAGTGTGTCTGCACATGCCGGAGGATGAGCGCAAGCAGCTCGAAGCTTTTACCGGGGAGCCCTACAACGTGGATGGTGCGGCGATCGGGAATTTCACAGTGCCAGGACCCAAATGGGTCGCTAAGCAAAACGATGACGTGTTGTGCATTGGGGGATTTGTTCCGCAGCGGCCGGGAGTGTATCGAGACTTCATGCTCACGACGGCGCAAGCGTGGCAGAGCTGGTTTCCGGTGACGCGCGCTGCGCGCCGCCTTATGGATCACATGCTCAACAGCAAAACGGCACACCGTCTGGAGTGCGTGGCGCCGGCTGGGCGACTCTACCAACGACCGGAGATCGCGCGTTGGTATGAAACCTTGGGCTACAACATCGAAGGAACGCTGTATGGCTATTGCGCAAACGGTGAGGACGCCATCATGTACTCACGGGTGAAACACTAATGGGCACCGGCAACAGCGCGGCGAATGCGGCTAACCAAGCCAATGCCGCTCAGCAAGCGCAAATCCAGCAAACCATCTCGCAAATAAACCAGGCGTACTCAAATCCCAATCGTCAAGCCCAATATGCGCAGTACGGCCAAAATTTGCAGAACTACTACACCGGGCAAGTCAACAACCAGGAAGCGATCAACGCGCGCGATTTGATGTTCGCAAATGCTCGCAGTGGTTTGACTGGTGGTTCGGCGGCGGTGGATTCCAACACGCAATTGCAAAAGGATTACACCAATGGATTGTTGCAGGCGTCACAGCAAGCGCAGGCGGGAACTTCCGCGCTGGAGCAGTCGGATATCAACGCCAAGAACCAACTGATTGGTTTGGCGCAGCAGGGCAATTTCACGGGTTCAATTCCTCAAGCGACGGCCGAAGCGCAAAACGCCGCGTTGGGCGCGGCGGCCAACTATGGTTCGGCCAACGCGATCAACAATTTGTTCCAGGGCACGCAAGGCATTTACCAAAACGAACAGACGGCGGCGGCCAATCGCAAAGCGCAGCAGTCTCCGATTGGCAGCATTTACGGGGGTTGACATGGGTTCGGATAACTTTTTCTCCAAGCTCGCCAGTGTTGATCCGTTGGCGCAAGCGCTCGATCTACCGGGCGCGCACAAGTACGCGCAATCCCAAGCTCAGGATGCGGCCGGCCAGACGGACACCAATGGGGGTGCGTACACCGGCATTCAAGCATCGCTCGCGGGTGCTAACGCAGGATATGCACCGGGGGGTCCGGGCGCCACACCTGGGTTCATGCCAACGCAGCCTACGGGCGGTGCGTTTACCCGAGGCATATTGGGCGACATGACGCAAGCGGCCAACTTATCCGGCAACATCTCACCCACGGCGCAAACGGTGAATAACGGAGCGGGTGCACTGCCGAGTTTTTCAACCGCCAACCCTTGGGTGCAGCGAAGCACCATCACGACTCAAAGCGGGAGCTAATATGGGCACGTCATTTTTCAAACAAAACGGCGCTCCTAAGATCGGCATTGGCAGCACCGCGCCTTTTTCTAGCAGCTTGAAATCAAGTTCCTACGCAACGCACGGCGCCGCGCTCGGGCAACAGAAGGATCTTGCCGCCGCGCAAAGCATCGACAAAGCTGCCATGGCAGCGCACGGCCCGATGAAGCGCGGCGCAGCCTATCCCAAGGGGCCTAAGATATGAAAACCCATCGACGACAGCTTCGCGCTCGCGGTACGGAGGAATTTTGGGTGCCAGCAGTGTTGGCCGCCGTGAGCGCGGGTGGGCAGGCGATCAACCAAAGCAACGCCAATGCGCGGCAGCAAAACGCCGAAACCGAAGCGATCGATGCGCAAGAACAGTATCGTCAGCAAGCGAACGATCAAGTCAAAGCGTTGACGCAGCAGATCAACCAGAACACGCCGCAGCAGATACAAAACAGCGAACAGGCGCAGTTCGTCAATCAGCTTCGCCAAAATCAAGCGGGAAGCGCAGCCGGTGGCAGCACCAGCAACGATCCCAACAATTTTGGTGCGCCCGTTTCCGCGCTCGGCAACACGGCGGGAGCTAGCAAAGCGTTCAAGGCATCGGCGGATAATTCGCAAAAAGAAACGCAGCAGTACGGCAACACTGAAGCCAAGCAATTGAGTGCGCTCGATGCGGCTGTGCGCCAGCGTCAAAACGAAGGGTTGGCTATGAATACGCTACAAACCAATTTGAACACTTTGGGTCAAGCGTCCGCCGGCACGGGATTTGTCAATCAGCTCCGCGCGCAAACCGCTGGGGAGACCAGTCCATGGGCCACGTTGTTTTCAAACATTTTGGGCGGCACGGCCAACACGGCGGCCAAGAATGGATGGTTCGCACCTTCCTCAACTCCAACGGCGACAGCCGCTCAACAAGCGTATGGCGCTTCGCAAGGGCCAGCGGGGAATAACTAATGCCTATCACACCGGAAGGTCAATCGACTGGCCAAGCGCTGGGTGATTTGTTTGGTGGGGTTAACCGGCCGCAATTGAATGCGTTTGTGGCGACCTCTCAAGCACGCAATGGCCTCGTGTCGGCGCAAACCCAAGATGCACTCATAAAAGCCGCTCAAGCCCAAGAGCAAATGGAAGCGCACGGTCGCATCCACGATGAATTGGTGAAAATGGGAGCGCCAGATTCTGAAGCATCGCTTGCCACCGATTTTTTGGTGGGAGCCAACAACAATGATCCCGTGACGGCGCTCAAAGCGTTGGGCATGGCTAAATTGGGTTACGGCACTCCGCAAAGTCAAACTGCGGGTCAGCAAATGGTTCAAGGCAAAGAAGCAGCTCCGGTGGCGACGCCAGCCAACTATCAAATGCCTCCGGGATCTCCTTTGGCCAACGCGCCCGTGCAGCAGTCACCTCAAGGTGCGGCGCAGACGGCGGACACGCAATCGCAAACCAATTTGCGCGACGCGACGGCCGCGTTGACTCAGCACAAAAATATCGATCCCGCCGCGTTTCGCTCGCAAGTGTATGGCAATACATCACCGGAGGGGATCGCGGCGATCAACCAAGCCGTGTTTGACAAACGATTAGATCCCATGCGCGTCAACAGCCGCACGGCGCCTATTTTGGCACAAATGGAGTTAGCCAATCCTGGTCAGAACTACAACCGGATGCACGCCGATGCGACGCTACAAAACAATCCGCAGTTCCAGCAGCGCACGCAAGGGTTGGAAATTCTGCCGGGGCTTTTGCAAAACGTAACACAGCTCGGAAAGAATTTGGATGGCGGCGCGGGCTACAACGACATTCGCACGGTGGGAAAAATTCAAAAATTCATGAACGGCGAATTCAACGATCCGGCTTACGCGGAATACATGCCGGTGCGCAATGACGCCATTCTTCGTTTGGCCTATTTGATGCGTGGTCAAGGTGCATCAGATCGCGCCGCCAAGCTAGAGGAAGAAGCATTTGCTCCGACGCTTGCACCCTACGCGCTCGATGCGTGGCTCAAAGGCCAGCTATCTGTCATCAAACCAATTTTGGAAAAGAATCAAAGAATCGAGCATTTAGGTGAGCCCGGTATGGGCACCGAGCCGTTGAATGCGCCAGCACCAGCGGCAACTCCAACCGCAACAACTCCGGCCGCAGCTCCGGCCGCAACTGCGGCTGCATTACCGCCGGAAGCCATGGCGCAACTGAAAGAAAATTTTCACACCACGTTCGGAAATGGCCAAGTATGGACCTTGGTCAACGGTAAGCCTGTGAGGGTTCAG
>Ga0116229_10009763_pt1 | contig 14571 bp, 20 predicted proteins | sample S1TSphgellanicum_3_FD_87313 | JGI IMG/M metagenome (GOLD analysis project Ga0116229, IMG submission 87313) | Host-associated microbial communities from peat moss isolated from Minnesota, USA - S1T2_Fc - Sphagnum magellanicum MG | ecosystem: Host-associated > Plants > Peat moss > Unclassified... | reverse complement strand
TTGTATTTTTTTTTTTTGGTGGTAGGGGGGTGTATGGGGGGTTATGGTGTTTCTTTGTTGGTTTCTTCCTCTCGCGAGGAAGGTGTCCCGTTTTTTTTTTTTTTGAAGAATGTTCGTTTTTTTTTTTTTTTTTTTCTTTCTCGTTGTTGTTTTTCTTTTTTTTTTTTTTTATATTTTTGTTCGTTTTTTTTTCTTTGCTAGTCTCTTTGTTTTTGTGTTTTGTTGATAGTTTGTCTGTTTTCTTTCTTCTGGTTCTGTTTTTTTGTTGGTTTTTTTTTTATTTTGGGTGTCTTTGGGTGAGGGGGATCCTTTATTCAGATGGCTTGAGAATGTTTTTGGTTTTTTTAAGTTTACTGATTTTTCTTATGTCTTTTAGTTCCTGGTGGGGTGACTGCTCCGTTTTTCGGGGTGGGCTGTATTTTTTTTTTTTGCTGCTTTTTTTTTTTTTTGTTTTGTTGTGTTTTTTGTTCTTGTCTTATTTTTTTTTTTATGCTCTCTTTGAGCTGGTTTTTTTGTTGCTCTTTGTTTTTCTTCTTGGGTGGGGTACTTCTTTTAATCGGGTAGGGGCTTCTTATTATATGATTTTTTACACTTTGGTGGTTTCCCTCCCTTTGTTGGTTTCCATTTTGCTGTATATGGGCGATGGGTTCTTCTTGATGACGTTTTTTCATTTTTCTTCTGATAGTGTTCTTTGTTGGTTTTTTTTGCTTGTCTTTTTAGTTAAACTGCCTATTTACGGTGTTCATTCGTGGTTGCCTAAGGCTCACGTTGAGGCCCCTCTTTCGGGCTCCATAGTTTTGGCTGGGGTTTTACTTAAATTGGGTATTTACGGCTTGGTTCGATTTGTTTCGTTTTCTTTTCTTTGTTTTTATAGTTTCGGTTCTTATTTTTTGTTTGTTGGTTTGTGGGGTAGTCTGCTCTCTTGTTTGATGTGCCTTCGGCAGGTAGATGTCAAGTCACTGGTTGCTTATTCCTCTATTAATCACATGAGTGTAGGTTTTGCTGCTATTTCGTGTTTTTTTTTTATTGGCCTGCGGGGTTCTTATGTCATGGGTTTTTCCCATGGAGTTATTTCTCCTTGTATGTTTTTTATGGTTTACGTTTCTTACTGGCGTTTACATAGGCGGAGGGTGTTCTTGGTCAAGGGGTTAAACGTTTCTGCTCCTGTTTTTTCTCTGTGGTGGTTTGTTGTTGTTTCTACTAATATGGGGGTCCCTCCTTCTATGAGGTTTTTTTCTGAACTTTTCATGATTGGTGGACTGGTCTCTTTTGACCTGGCGGCGGCGGTCTTTTTGCTTTCTGTTGTCTTTTTTTCTGGTGTCTACGGTATTTACTTTTATTGTATTCACATACACGGTCTTTCTCGTTCGTTGTCTTTTTCTCCTTGTGGTCTTTTTTTTGACTATTATACCATTTTTTTTTCTTGCGGTATTGTTTTTTTTTATTCTCTGTTTATGGATTTTGTATTTTTTTTGTCTTTCTTAAGAACTGTTGTAGTTTTGGCGGTATCTGGCGTCGTTTTCTTCTTTGGCTTGGTGTTTCTGTAATTTTGCCTGCTAGACCTTTTAGTTCTATAGACGCGCGGAATGTGGTTTCGCGTATTTTGTTTGGGTCAAGGGTTTTTTGTTTCTTGTTTGGGTGGGGTTTTATGTGACCTGTTTTTTGTGGTTTTTGGATTTAATTGTTTGTTGCTTTTTCTCTATGGGTTGTTTTTTTTGGTTTTTTATTTTTTGCAGGTTTTTTTTTTTGTTTTTTTTTGAGTGAGGGGAGTGGTCGGTTTGGAGTTGTGCCTATGGGGTAGAGGTGCCAGTTCTTTTAGGTTTCTGTTTTTTTTTGATTTGATCTCGTTGGGATTTTTTTCTTGCGTTTCTGTTGTTTCTAGAATGGTTTTTTTTTATTTTTTTTTTTATATGGCAGGTACTCAGGACTTTCGTCGTTTCGTATATTTGCTGGTTGTTTTTATTATGTCCATGTTTTTTTTGGTTTTCTCCGGTAATTTTTTTACTATTATAGTGGGGTGGGATGGCCTTGGCTTTGTTTCCTTTTGTCTTGTGGTTTTTTACTCCAGTTCTTCCAGACTCTGCTCCGGTTTGCTTACTGTTTTCATAAATCGCGTGGGTGATTCTTTTTTTCTTCTTTGTTTTTATTTTTTCTGGGTGGGGGGGTTCTTTTCTTCTTGTTTGTCTCTGGAGACGGGAGTCGGGGCGGCCATGGCCGCCGTTTTCTTCGTTGGGTGCTCCACGAAGAGAGCCCAGCTGCCCTTTTCTGCCTGGCTTCCGGCGGCCATGGCCGCCCCGACTCCCGTCTCCTCCCTAGTTCACTCTTCTACTTTGGTAGCTGCTGGGGTTTACTTGATGGTTCGTTTCAATTTCATTTTCTTTTACGTAGGTAGTTATGTTATCCTGATTGCTCTAGCAACCATGCTTTTGGCTGGTATCTCAGCTTTATTGGAGGCAGATCTCAAGAAGGTGGTGGCTATGTCTACCCTAAGGCAGCTGGGTTTTATGGTTTTTACCATTTGTCTGGGTTTGTGGAAGTTATCTTTTTTGCACATGAGCTTGCATTCTTTTTTTAAGTCAATGCTTTTTCTTTCTACAGGGTTTTTGATTTTTCGTTATGGGGGATTTCAGGACTTTCGTGTTTGTTTGGGTGGGGGGTTTGCTGGTTGGTGTTTCGTTTTCTTTGTTTCCAGGTCTTTGTGTCTTTGTGGGTTTCCTTTTCTATTGGGGTTTTACTCTAAAGACACTATTCTTTCTTCTGTTCCTTCTGTGGGCGGGTGGTTTCTATCCTTCGTTTTTCTTGCTTCTTGTTTAGTCACTGTTCTATATAGGGTGCGGGTTGTTTCTATGTTGTTCATAGGTCAGATAAGTTCCTTATCTGCTGTTTATAGCGAAGAGCCCGGTTTTTTTTTCATTCCTTCCTTGCTGTTGTTGGGTTTCTGCTCTTTTTTTGGTGGGGTTTTTTTTTGATATTTCTTGTCTGACTGTTATTTTTTCGTTCGTTTTATTGATTGTTTGGTTGGGGCGGTTGTTATTTTGTTGTTCCCTTTTTTCACGATGGTGACGTTCGGTTTTTTCCCCCACGGGTTCTTTTGTTCTATCGGCTTTTCTTCCCTCACGAGGGTGAGGGGGTTGACTTTATTTATGAATAAAAATTTGGGGTGGTTCGAAGATCTTTCTTGGTTCGAGTTTTTTGGTGGAGGGGGTGTCTTTCGCAGACTTTTGGTTCTTGGAGATTTTTTTACTTTTGGTCATTCTCTTCTTTCCAAGATGTTTGTTTTTTCTTTCCCTTTTTTGGTCTTGTTTCTAACTTTCCCTTTGAGTTATCGATTAAACATGGTTTTGAAGATACCAGATATTTTTTGGGGTTGAGGTCTCTTTATTAGAGTTTTTACTGTTGATTTTCCTTAGTGTTGAAAGTACTATATTCTTAGAACTAATATTTCCTGGTAGGTAGCTTTGTGAGCTGTGTTGGATTAGAAGTCCTGTTTTTTCTACCTTCAGTTTTTAATAACATTTCAACTTTCTAAGAGTTGTGCATCTATTTTGCTACATATTGTTTAATTTTACTTTTTAGCCTCTTAAGGGCTATGCATATTTTTTGCTACATTTGATTGGTTGATTTATTTTGTTCTGTGCAAAAGAACGTTTTCTTTCATCCTACTTGAATCATTTAATCTTTCCTGTTTGTCATTCATACAGGAGTCCCCCTCCTAGAAGAATCAGGAATGTTCTTACTACGCTTACTGTGGTATTTGATGGGGGCTCGATTGGGAATGGAATTAGGACTGCAATCTCGATATCGAAGATTAGGAATAGCACAGCCACCACGAAAAATTGCATTGAGAATGGAACACGTATTCTGGAGTTGTTGATGAATCCGCACTCGAACGATCTTTTGCTGGATTTTTCTGTTTTTTTGCTAGTTGTTATTGTTTTTGCAATTAGAGCCAAGGATAGAAGCACCATTATATTAACTAATTGTATTGAGAGAGACTTTAGGATATGCGTTCAACTTATGTAACCGATTGGAAGTCGGTTGTATTTTCTACTTTATGTATAAAGGATCCCCACCAGTAAACTAGGGAATACAAGAATAATCACACCACGTCCACGAAATGTCAGTATCACGCTGAACATTCGAACCCCACTAAATGTTCTTTAGAGAACTTAGCGAATATTAGACGGATCGTAACTGTCAGTAGGAATGTGGTGCCGATGAGTACGTGTAGACCATGAAATCCGGTGGACATGAAGAATGTTGATCTGAATACTGAGTCTCACATGGAGAATGGTGCTTCGTAGTACTCCATTCCCTGGAGTCCTGAGAATGCCAAACCTAGCAAAATGGTCAGGGTCATCATATATGTTCTTCCTTTTAAGCTGTTTTTTAAAATTAGATGGTGTGCTCAAGTAACGGTCACTCCTGAAGACACCAGGAGTACTGTGTTTAACAGGGGGATACTTATTGGGTTAAATGTTTGAATTGAAATCGGTGGCCACGCTGCTCCGATTTCCTGGGTGGGGGAAATTCTTCTGTGTAGGTAGGACCAGAAAAAGGACAAGAAGAATATGACCTCTGATACAATAAATAGTACTATCCCGAATTTTAGTCTTTCCATGGTCTTCTTTGAGTGGGCCCCCTCCCCGTAGCTCTCTCGAGAGACGTCTCGTCATCATAGGTATGAAATGGCCATTGATGTTAGAAGGGAGGAGAGAAGAGGGAGGGGGGTTTTGTAATGCATTAGGATCGTTAGTGACACTATGGTGTTAAGTGCCCCACCGGAAGCGCAAATTGGCCACGGTCTGACAGTGACTAGGTGGAAGATGTTGGTTTTGTTTGTCATCTTATAGTGATTCTTTAACGTACAGGACTAATAATGTAGTCAAAACATATGATTGGATAAATGACACGGCCACTTCTAGAACACAAAGTGTGATGCATGCCGGCATTCTAATTGTTAGTAATCTCCTGGCGGAGATTGTGGCTCTCCCTAGGAGGGAGAGCAATAGGTGGCCTGCCACTATGTTTGCAATTAACCGGATAGAAAGCGTGATGGGTCGAATGATGTTTCTGGTTATTTCAATTAGTACCATGAAGTTTATTAACGGAGTAGGGGTCCCCAGTGGGACCAGGTGTGTTATTATGGACTTTGCATCATTCTTAACAGACAGGAGGTTAATCGCCAATCAAGCTGGGATTGTCACAACAATCACGGGGATTGCTTGACTTGTGACCGAGAAAGTGTGTGGATAAATGGATGAAAGGTTGAGTAGGAGAATTGCCATAAACAAAGCTAAAATGAACCTGATGATCGATTTTTTATTGTTCCCCAGGGAAGACCTATAGTCTTCCCCTACAGCTCGAGCTGTAGTGAATTTTACTAGTGCTCTAAAATTGGAATGTTTGAATAATGCTGAATTTTTAAAGATCAGCAAAGAGATTGGCAGTATTCATGAGGTCTTTAACGTGTAAGAGGATGGATCGAAGATGTTGAACAGTCTGTTTATCATTTTAGTGATTTTTCTGTGTTTAAGGTGTTGTTGGATTTTTTAAGAGCTTCGTATTTCACTCTGTTTAAGATGTTTGGTAAATATACTATCGCTGCTTGAATGGTAATTGTAGTAATGAGAACGTTTGTGGGTCTTATTTGTGGGATTGTATTTAAAGTTATGCTTGACATGCATACGTTTCTCAAACTTTATTTTCTCTTTGGGGTTGTTATCTAATCCATGCTTTTGACTATAATTGAAATTGGCATGAAAGAGTGATTGGTGCCACAAATTTCCGAGCACTGGCCGTAGAACATTCCCGTCAGCTTAGGAAATAGTCTTAGGTTATTTAAACGGCCAGGAATTGCGTCTACTTTCAGGGCTATAGAGGGAATGGCCCAGGAATGGATAACATCTTCCGAGGTAATTAAAATTCGGTTTGAACAGTTTAACGGTAATGAGGGCGTAAATCTTGTTTTTATTAATCGTTGTTTGGTTGATGTCTCCATGAACGAGTCTTCTTCCACTCCCATTGAAGGTACCTCGTAAGATCAGTACCACTGTCGTCCCGTTACTTTCATTGTTAATTGTGGTGTTTTAGACTCTTCCATCAGGTATAGAATCTTCATTGATGGCAGGGCAATGACGCATAGGAAAAAGAACGGTAGCACCGTCCAAATGATTTCAATTTCCTGTCTTTCTGTACTGAAGTTGTTGAAGCTTTTCTGTTGGGTGGGCAGAATCGTTAAATACAATGTTAATACTGTCAGTAAGACAATTATGGTAATTCTGTGGTCGTGGAAGGATCTTAATTCTTCCATCACAGGTCTTATTCTATCTTGAAACGTTATCTTTATCCAGAACGGCATAGTTGACACCTCTAAAAGAGGTGGGGGTTTGAGAGAACGTATGCTCTCTTGCAGGGAGCTCATTTAGTCATTCGTTTGACGAGTTCAAAGATCCAGTAAACAGTCATCTCCGTCTTTCAGTTACTCTCTCCCATAAAATTCACATTATGAAAAACATTGAGAAGAGGGAAATCATTGACCCTACTGAGGAGATAGTGTTTCAAGTTGTGTACGCGTCTGGATAGTCTGAATAACGGCGGGGTATCCCGTTTAGTCCTAGAAAGTGCTGCGGGAAGAAGGTCAAATTGACCCCTACAAACATAGTATAAAATTGTACCTTTAGTATTTTCGGGTTTATATTAATTCCGAACATGAGGGGGAACCAGTGGATACACCCAGCCATGATTGAAAAAACAGCACCTATTGACAGAACATAATGAAAATGAGCAACTACATAGTAAGTGTCATGCAAAACGATGTCAATTGACGAGTTTGATAGAACAATTCCAGTCAGTCCCCCCACGGTAAATAGAAAGATGAAACCGAGAGATCACAGTAGAGGTACATCCATAACCAGATGTGATCCTCTCAGTGTAGCCAGCCAGCTAAAAACTTTCACTCCGGTCGGAATGGCGATGACCATGGTGGCCGCTGTGAAGTACGCACGAGTGTCAATGTCTATACCCACCGTAAACATGTGGTGGGCCCATACGATAAATCCTAGGAATCCAATTGAAACTATAGCATAAATTATGCCTAGTGAGCCGAATGGTTCTTTTTTACCCGCGTAGAACCTCACCATGTGGGAAACTATGCCAAACCCTGGCAAAATTAAAATATACACTTCTGGGTGGCCGAAAAATCAGAATAAATGTTGGTATAAAATTGGATCTCCCCCTCCTGTAGGGTCAAAGAAGGAGGTGTTGAAGTTTCGATCTGTCAGGAGTATTGTGATTGCACCTGCTAGTACTGGAAGAGAGAGAAGCAGTAGGATTGCCGTGATCAGGACTGATCAAACGAACAGTGGAGTCCTGTCCAAGGACATGCGGGAGGTCCGCATGTTTACGATTGTCCTAATGAAATTGATGGCCCCTAGAATTGAAGACACACCGGCTAAGTGTAATCTGAAAATAGTCATATCCACTGCACTGTGTGAGTGAAATCTAACAGAAGCTAGGGGTGGGTAGACGGTTCACCCGGTCCCAGCGCCCACTCCTGACAGAGAAGAAATCATAAGAAGGAAAACAGAAGGCGGGAGTAGTCAAAAACTCATGTTATTCATTCGGGGGAATGCCATGTCCTGAGCACCGATCATTAGGGGAACCAGTCAGTTGCCAAATCCTCCAATCATGATTGGCATAACAGTAAAAAAAATTATCACGAAGGCGTGAGAAGTTACAATGGTATTATAGATCTGATCGTTTTCTAGGAAAGATCCTGGCTTTCTCAATTCCAATCGGATGATTGCACTTAGTGAGGATCCCATGGATCCCGCCCACACTCCGAACATAAAGTAAAGTGTGCCAATGTCTTTGTGGTTGGTGGAAAATAATCATCGCATTAAACTTACTTCTCTGGGAGAAGTGGTGAACTATACGTAGTCCCCGGAGACTGACTACTTATAGTTATAGGAACTAAAGAGAAGTCTTTGGACAAAGTCGATATATGTAAATTTTCTACTAAAAAAAGTTAAAAATGAAAAAAAACCGAAGATAAAAAAGAAATTTTTTAAACAGAACTGTTTGCCATCTTTAAAAAATGACGAATGATAATAAAAAAAAAAAAACGTGAAAACCAAACAAAAAAAAAACGATGGCTGTCAATTTTTAAATTATCTTTATATTAAAACATCGTCGATATTAAATAGGCTGTCGGGGCCTAACCACTGTCGTTAGTCTCGGTAATTCCTGGGTTAGGCCCCGAATAAAGTAGAAAATTGAGGGGATTTTACTTTTACTAAATTCTGATCCTTGCCTCGAGGCAAAAAAGTAACGTAACTAACTAGAACCTCCGGTTCACATGAGAAATTGTTCTCCCCCCGCCCCTTTCTTCGAAAAGTGAACCTGTCCAGCAATAGGGGACGATGGACAGAATTTGCTCCCACTTCACAGACCCTTGGGGGTCTAAAAAAATGGTCTGTGAAGTGGAATGGTTCGAAGTCATTCATTTCCCATTTTCGTTCTGCTTTCGTTGTTTTTGCTTGATTTGGTTGGTGTCTTGGTTGGTGTCTTGGTTGGTGTGGCCTTTTTTACATTGTTGGAGCGCAAGCTCATAGGGGGTTTTCACTTCCGTAAGGGACCTCGAAAGGTTTTGTTGTTTGGTTTATTCCAGCCTTTTTCTGATGCTATTAAGCTTTTTTCTAAGGGGTCTCTATCGACTATGGTTTCTTACGTTTACTGTTACGAGTTCTCCCCCTTTTTGGGCCTGTTTCTGCTGTTTTTAATTAGAGGGATAATCCCCAGTTGGGGGGGAATTATGGGCACTAGGTTTTTGGGGGTCTGTTTTTTTACCGTTCTTAGGTTGGGGGTTTATTTTACTTTGCTGAGTGGGTGGAGATCTAACAGAGGGTTTTCTGTGGTTGGTGCTTACCGAGCGGTTTCCCAGACTATTTCATACGAGGTGTGTTTGATGCTCTTTTCTCTCTCTGTTTTTTACTACTGGAGTAAATATGACGTGTTGGTGTGTTTCTTAGACCAGGTGGGTCTGTGGTTTTGTTTTTTTTTGGCTCACTTTTTTATCGGGTGGGTCTTTTTGTGCCTGTCTGAAGTCGGGCGGGCTCCTTTTGATTTTTCTGAGGGGGAAAGTGAACTAGTTTCGGGCTTTAACATTGAGTACGGGGGCTCTTTCTTTTCTTTTATCTTTATCTGTGAGTATGGGATGATCATCCTCATTAGTCTCATCAGGTCTTGTTTCTTTGTCGGGGGGGCGAATTATTTTCTAAAGGCTTTTTTTTTTTCTTTTTTCTTTGTTTGAATTCGGTGCTGCTTTCCTCGCTTTCGGTATGACTTTCTGATGGGGGTAGCTTGAGGGAGGATGCTTCCTCTTTCTTTGGGTGTACTTGTCTTTGTAGCTTGTTCTTTTTTTAGGTAAGGACTTTAACAGAGTCCCTGTTGAGGCTGGTTTCTGTCTCGGACATTGGAACGTTAAAAGCGTTCGAGTTTAGCTTAACTTAAGTTTTCAATATTTACTCTTGGTTTATTGTCTTTTTTTTTAGGATCTTTAATGGGAGAGATCATTTAATTGGCGGAGATTCACCCAGTGGTTTAGATTGTAAGGGTCTAACATTTTAGAATCGTTCATAATGTGCCAGCATCTGCGGTTACACCTTTTTTTGAGAGATTTGGTTTTAAAGATAAATTTTGGTTGGATTTGTTTTCTGGGAGGTCTAATTCATTCACGGGCTATTACTATTTATGTTTATTTTTTATTTCTATGTCTTGGACTGGGATTAGATACCCCATTACTTATGATTTGATGGTTGGGTAGTACTTGATTTTCTTAAAACCTTCGGGTTAATGTTGGCGGTTTTTCACCCTTCCAGAGGAGCCTGTTGAGTAAACGATACCCCACGTTAATTCTCGTTCTTTGCATTATTTTTTTATATCGCTGTCTGTTTAATTTTACTTTCTCTTTTCAGGTCAAGGTGAAGATTATTGCGAAGGTTCTATGGGCTACTTTTATCTGTGAGACAAAGGGATTTTTTGTGCAGTTGGATTTGGTTGTAATCTCAGTTTGATAAAAATTTCATATGAACATGGCCATGAGTTAAGTACATATCGCCCGTCGTTCTTTTTAAAAGATAAGTCGTAACAAAGTAGAGCCATCGGAAGGTGGCTCTTGCTCAGATCTTTTGTCGACAGACCTACTTTTTTACGGTAAGTTGGAGTTTTTGATCTTTTGTGGGTATTTGAGGGTGGCATATTTATTCGTAAGTTGAGGGGTTTTTCTTTCTTCAGGTTCTGTAAGGAACATAGGCGCCAGTGGGCTTTACCTTTTGTATAAGGTTGTGATGACTAAGTATGTTTATTTCACTTTTCTAGAATGGGTGAAGATCTCAAACAAGTTTTTGTTTTTTATTTTTTGAAAACTTGTTTGAGATGTTTTATGCTTTATTCGTTTCCTCTTATAACTTGTTTTGTTTTTTTGCTGTGGAAATCTTTGCCTTAGTTGCTCGATGTTTTTGGGTATTTACTTATTAAATTTTTAGTAGTTGTTTTTTGTTTTGTCACTTTTTTTTTGGTGGTTGTCTTCTTTTCGTTGATTTTATATTTTTGTATTTTTTACGATTTTCTTATTAGTATTATTTTTTGTTTGGGGTTGAATTTTTTATTGTTTTTATTGTTTTTTTTGCTGTTTTTTTCTTTCTTGCAGGGTTTAATTTTATCAAAATATTAGCCTGTTTTTCAGGTCTTTCCTGCTCAATGCCTTCTATTTAATTTTGGGTCAATTGCCATGGAAAATCCGTGCTAAGGTAGCGTAGTAATTGGCTTTTTGATTTTTAGCGTGAATGAATGGAGTGGTTTCTTTCCAAGTATATTGGGTGGTTTTTTTAATTTACAGATGTGGTGAAAATGCTCATTTTTTCTCTATGGGACGAGAAGCCCCCAGGATCTTTATTTTTGTTTTTGGTTGGGGCAACATTTATTTTTTTGGTTTGTTTCTTTATCTTTTTTTGTTGGTCCTTTTTTTTGGTGGTTTGTAAGATACCCTGGGGTTAACAGGGTTATTTTTTTTTTGAGTTCTTATTGATTGGGAAGATTTCTACCTCGGTGTTGGATTGATATATTCGGGGGGGTAGCAGTTCTCTGAATTCAGACTGTTCGTCTGTGGCTTATCACATGATCTGAGTTCAAGTCGGCGTGAGCCAGACTGGTTTTTATCTGTTGGTTTTTTTTTGATCTGGTAGTACGAAAGGACCTCGGTTCTTCTTTTATAGATTTCTTGTGTGTATTTTTAGGTGTCTCGGTTTGCCCTCGTGGTTTGTTGCTTTGGGAGTAATTTTTTTTTGCCGTGTGAAGTTGTTTAGTTGGGGTTGTAAGCCCTTGTTTTGTTTCTGATTTAAGTTGCAAACTTCAAACTTGCTGTATGTTGCTGTTGGTGTTTTGAAGACACTTATCTTTGAAAGTTTGTTTGGTGTGGTTTTATCTGTTAGGTAGACTTTTTTGTGAGATTTGGTGTTTTGGCACTGCGCTTTTTGGAGGTGTATGATCATATGGTCTCTTTTTTGCTCGTTTGTTTATTAGGGTTATGAGTCCTATTGGATTTATTTCCTTGTTTGTAATTGTGGGACTTGGTGATCATTTTGACCCATATCAGGGGCCATTTATTTTTAATCCCATAACCTAAGATGAAAAAGTTCCTCACGAGTGAGGATCCTAGCACTAGAGACGGATTTTCTTTTCGTTTGATTGTTTTTTTGTCTTTTTTTTCTAGCAGTGACTTTATTGTTATTTTTGTGTAGGCATATAAGTTTACTGTGGTAATTGTTGTTAAGAGGATTGGGATTAGGGTTGTTTTCTTTTTTAGGGTTGCTCTTAGCACTGAGATTTTTGCTGAAAATCCTGCGGTTGGGGGTATTCCAGCTATATTTGCGGTTGATATGAAGTTTTCTCATTTACTGGTTTCTTCTATTTTCGTTTTGTTGCTTTTGATTAGTTTCATTATTAATACCACGGTCGACCAGTATGTGATTAGGAAGAATATTACTACAATGGTTTTTGTTATGGCTGCTATGATTGCTCAACTGTTGTTGAATACAGAGGAGAAGGCTATTATCTTTATGGTCTGTTTTGTTTTCATCTGGGAAATTACTCCAATGGCTCCTGTGGTTAGGCAGAATGCTATGGAAATTTTGTTGTTTAGATTGTGGATTAGTATGATTGGAATTGTTTTTTGTCAGGTCATTAGAATTGTGGAGGTGATTTTTTCTATTTTCTTGATGATCTCTACTATTCACTGATGTACTGGTGCTGAGGCTATTTTTATCATGATGGCTGCTGTCGCTACCAGTTCTGCTATCTCTTTTATTCTGGTTTTAGAACTGACTAGTAGTACTATTACTACTATTGATGAGGCTACTGATTGGATGATGAAGTATTTAATTATCCTGTCTTTGTTTCATTTGTTTTTTTTGGTTTTTTCTATCATTGTAAATCTTAAGTTGTTGACTTCTATTGAGATTCATGTTGAGATTCATCTGTTTCTTGAGATCATGATGATCGGGGATGTTACGATTCCTGTTCTGAATGCTGGTATGAGGTTGATTTTTTGAATTATTGCCTTTTTTGGCTTTATGAGGTTTTCAAAACCTTGTTTTATTTAATTCTTTATGACACTATTACTGCGAAGTAGACTGTTCTTGCTAGTTGCCCTGTCTTGATGAATGGTGGTTCTACTGGTCTTATTCCAATTCATGTTAGGATTATGAATGTTGTTGCTGTCGTTCATTCTTTTGTTTTCATGTGCGGTTTTAGTTTTTTTGTCTTTTTTTTCATGAATGATATTGGTGCTAGGATTAGAATTGATGCCGCTAGGGCCACCACTCCTCCCATCTTTGATGGGATTGATCGCAGAATTGCGTATGCGAATAAGAAGTATCACTCTGGTTGAATGTGTGTTGGGGTTGCTAGGGGGTTCGCTTGGTTGAAGTTTTCGACATCCCCTATCAGTAGGGGGGTTGCTGTTGAGATTAGTAGGATTGCTGTGAATAGAATTATTGCTACTTGCGCATCTTTGTTTGACATGGAGGCGGAGAATTTTATCTTGTCCATATTTTCTTTAGTTCCTGTTGGATTTGAGGATCCTGTTCTGTGGAGTATTATTAGATGGACTATGACTATTATTAGCATTGCTATGGGGGTAATTACGTGGAGCGAGAAGAATCGTGTTAATGTGGGTTGGGAGACTGAGAAGTTTCCCCATAGTCACTCTACTATGGTTTTCCCTACTGCAGGGATTACTGAGACGAGATTTGTAATTACTGTGGCTCCTCAGAATGACATTTGTCCCCATGGTAGCACGTATCCCAAAAATGCGGTAGCTATCAGTAGTACTAGTAGGGTGATTCCTCTCATTCACGTGTGTTTTTTTGTTGACGAGGAGGAGAATATTATATTTCGTGCAATGTGTGCGTAGATTAATATGAATATTAAGGAGGCTCCGTTTATGTGGAAGAATCGCACCATTCATCCTATTCTTACATTTCGTGATATTATGATGATTGACTCAAATGAGTCTGTGGCGTTGTTTACGGAGAATATTGACAGAAAAATTCCCGTTGCAATCTGTGATCTTATTACCATTCCTAGAAGGAATCCTATGTTTCATAGTATGTTGATTGATGTAGGGGTTGGTAGGTCTACTAGGGAGGAGTAAATTATACTGGTGATTTCGGACTTCTTTGCGGTTTGTTTTTTCATTTAGTACGATGTTTGGATGGCGTTCGTTTCGTTTTTTGATATTTCTGCGATGGCTCCTATTGTCAGTAAGAGGATTACCATCATTAGTACTATTACGGGGGTGGAAGAGTTCCACATGAGCTTTTTTGTGGAGGTTTCTTCTCTTTCTTTTTGTGATATCAGGATGGGGGCTATCGAGAGAATGATTTTTGTTTTTTTTTTAATTTCGTTGGGAGATGATGACGACACGTAGATTACCAGGGTTATTATTCCCCTGGAGAAGGTGATGATTAGGATTAACCCTAGAATTAGAGATGACCTTGTTGTTGAGATAATCATTCCTGCTAAAATTGACCTTAGAAGTAGCCAAATTGACATGAAGGTTGGGCTTTTTGCTAGGGTGATTATGGCTGATGAAATTATTAGTATCATTTCTATTTCCCATTTTTTGTTTTTGGTTTACAAAACCATTGTTTTTTGGGATGTCGGTAGTTTCTTGTTTGTGGGTTTTTGTTGTGGGTTTGTTTTGCTTTTTTTCTTTCAATTACTACTATCTGGTTGTTTTTATTTCTCTGGAGGTTATGGTCCTTTCTCTTCTTTTGGTGGTTTTTTTTTTTAATTTGGTTTTTTTTTCTCCCTCTTTGTATTTTTTTTTTTTGGTGGTAGGGGTGTGTATGGGTGGTTATGGTGTTTCTTTGTTGGTTTCTTCCTCTCGCGAGGAAGGTGTCCCGTTTTTTTTTTTTTTGAAGAATGATCGTTTTTTTTTCTTTTCTAGTTTCTTTGTTTTTTTTTTTTTTTGTTAGTTTGTTTTTTTTTTTTTTTCTGGTTCTGTTT
>Ga0116229_10009761_pt1 | contig 14572 bp, 15 predicted proteins | sample S1TSphgellanicum_3_FD_87313 | JGI IMG/M metagenome (GOLD analysis project Ga0116229, IMG submission 87313) | Host-associated microbial communities from peat moss isolated from Minnesota, USA - S1T2_Fc - Sphagnum magellanicum MG | ecosystem: Host-associated > Plants > Peat moss > Unclassified... | reverse complement strand
TCACGAACCAGCAGATCGCGGAACTGCACACGCGGACGCCGAATTCGGAGCAACTCGTGCGAAATCTCTCCGGCGGCAATCAGCAGAAGGTCGTGCTCTCGAAGTGGTTGATCGGCGACGCGCACGTCTATCTCTTCGACGAGCCGACGCGCGGCATCGACGTCGGTGCGAAGGCCGAGATCTACGCGCTCATGGTCGGCCTGCTCGCGCGCGGTGCGGCGATCGTCATGGTATCGAGCGAACTTCCCGAGGTTCTCGGGATGTCGCATCGCGTGCTCGTCGTGCGCGACGGTCGGATTCGTGCCGAATTCGCGCGCGCGGATGCGACGCCGGATAAGGTGATCGCCGTCGCGGCGGGAGTTGCGGCGTAGTGGAACCGTCGAAGGCGACCGTGCATGCCGAGCTGACGGCGAGTGCGGAAGCCGCGCGCGGCGCGCAGAATCGCAGCCGCCTTCTGCGCGCGGGCGGCGCGATCGTGCTACTCCTCGTCGTCGTCTTCGCGATCAACGCGTTCTCGGGCGGCTCGTTCCTCACGGCCGGCAACCTGACGAACGTTCTGCGCCAAATCACGTATAACGCGATCCTCGCGATCGGTCAGACCTTCGTGATCATCACGGCGGGTATCGATCTCTCCGTCGGTTCGCTGATCGAACTGACGGGCGTCGTGATGGCGAGCTTCGCGAACGCCATGCATTTCGATGGTCCGATGCTCGTGGTCGCGACGTTGATCGTCGGCGTCGGTGTGGGCTGCCTCGCGGGGCTGATCAACGCGCTCCCGGTCGTGACGCTCAACCTCCCGCCGTTCATCACGACGCTCGCGATGATGCTGATGGCGCGCGGCCTCGCGTTCAAAATCGCACACGGGCAACCGATCCCGCTCAACTCATCCGCATTCAACTCGACGGGCACCGGATTTATTTTCACGGGCTTGCGCGCCTCGACCGGATTTCCGGGCATTCCGATTCCCGTGGTGTGGCTCGCGGTCATGGTCGTGGTGTTCGCAATACTGCTGACGCGGACGCGGTTCGGCCGCTACGTCTTTGCGATCGGCGGAAACGAGGAAGCGGCGCGACTGGCGGGCATCAACGTGAAGTTCGTGAAGGCGATGGTCTACGTGATCTCCGGCGGCTGCGCGGCGATCGCGTCGCTGCTGTTGATGGCGAAGTTCGCGTCCGGTTCGCCGAACACGGGAATCGGCAACGAGCTGCAATCGATCGCGGCGGTCGTCGTCGGCGGCACGAGCCTGGCCGGCGGTCGCGGCAGCGTCGTCACGACCTTTTTCGGCGCGCTGCTCATCGGGCTGCTCAACAACGTGATGAACTTGCTGAACATCGAGTCGTACACGCAGGATATCGTGCTCGGTGCCGTCATCCTGATCGCTGTGGTGTTCGACGAACTCCGCAAACGTTACCTGACGAAGTGAGACCGGCGCGCGCGGCATGACGTTCGCGCGCGGTCTGCGTTGGACGGCTTTCGTCGCGGCACTGGTGGGCGTCGTGCTCGTCGCACTCGATATGACGGCCTGGTCGCAAACGGCGCCGTCGGATGCGCCGATCATTGGGCTCGACGTTCTCAAGCCCCGCTTTCTTTCCACGGAGCAGGCCTCAGGCTCGCTCGTCGTTCGCAACACGACGCCGGAGCGACTCAGGTACAATCCGTTTGACACGTCGATCGTTGTGCGCGCGGATGACGGCAAGACGACCGAGCTTCCCTCGATTACGACGATACGGACGATCGGAATGTCGCCTGAGCCAATCGAACCGGGCGCGACGCGTACATTCCCCGTGATGCTTCCGAAGTGCGGCGTCATCGAGGATCCGTGCGACGTGCACGTCACGCTCAACGTCGCACTCGCCACCGACAAACGATCGTTTCAGGTGCGAACTCCGGAGCGTTCGTATACCTTCGTTGCAGATCCGCAAGAATCGTTCGAGGAAAGCGGTTCGCGGAGCGCGCCGATCGTCATCGCTCGCGCAGAAATCGAGGCGGCGCTACCGCAAAACATCGTCGACATCACGTTCCACTACAGGGAGGCATCCGATGGAGATGAAATCGCGAGGATATTGACGGCGCGACATCTCGGTATCGGATCGAGCACGAGCGCGACGGCGGACGGATTCGACGACGTGCGGTCGTTCAACGATAGCGACTCGGATACGGCGATCGATGCGGCGCTCGCGGAGATCGAAGCCAAGCTCGGTAGCCGCGTTACGGTCGGGCCGCGGCGCTACATCGTCTCGGGCAGCGATCTCTCGAGCGTACAAGAGAAGGCAGTCGATGCCGTCCGGCGTGCTGCTGCAGGCGTCGCGCCGTTTCTCGACGCGGGCGGCATCGACGATTTCAACATAGAGGTGCTGTCGCAGGCGGAGATCGCTGCGCCGCAGGGCGTTCGACGGTTCGTCGTGAGCGGTCCGTTCATGCTATTCGATCTCGCCGGGGCGACCGACGCCTGTACGAGCCAGATGCGCGGAAGCGCATGTAACGTGAAGCTTGCGAGCTTCGCGGCGATCGCGTTGCGCCACGCGGCAACGTTTCCCTCGTGCTGCTCCGCTGGATTTCGAGGGGCCGAGTATGTGGGGCAAGCCGGCAAGGGCGATCTGGCACTGCCGCTCCGTTTGACGGCGACCGATCGCACGGAAATCTACGCGGTGGCCGAAAGCTGGCGGCAGCAGTCGGCTCGCCTCGGACTCGACGCGCCATCGGTCGCGCTCGCGCGTGCGGCGGAACTGTCGCGCGATCTTGCGAGCGATCTCCACGTCGACGCCGGACAACTGACGCTCGTCGCAACGTATCCCGACGTCGATGATGGAGACGATAAGACCGTGGTGCCGGTCGGCGTCGCGTTCGCGCCTTCCGGCGATGTCGACGGGTCGTGGAAATCGATCGTGCCTTCGCCGTCGCCCACGCCGGCGCGCGACGAACTCGGACGGCTCCGTCCGGTCGCATTTGCGACGCCGACGGCGACCCCGATACCACCGCCTCCGCCCGGACCACTCGAGCGCCCGCTTCCGACATATACGGTACCGATCGTCGTTCGGCAACAGGAGACGCAACGCTCGTGGTACGCGGACGTGCCCGAACGAGACATCGCGGGCGGCGCCGACTGCGCGACCGACGTGCGACGCGCGCAGCGTGCGTCGCTTGCAAAGGCGTTGACCGACGCCGTCGCCGATGCGCGTAGCACGGCGAAGGTGCTCCGACATCTCGTGCTCGTCGTCGCATATCCGGCGACGATCGATGGCGACGCGCCGTGCCTCGCGCCGAGCCGCCTGAATCCGGTCGTCGTCCACTCCCCGGTGGAAGTGGTCTTCCGTATTCGGTGATTCGGTGACGACGAATGCCGGTCGATACCCGACGATGATCTTACCGGCCGCCGCCGGCTGGCTCGCCGCGTCACGCTCAACGGCGCGATCTGGCTGACGTTTCTGATTGCGGCATTCGCTGCCGGCATTGCCGCGGGAGGCCGTAGCAACGTCGCTGCGATCGTGCCGTGCGCGGTCACGGCGGTCGCTGCCGTCTTGCTCCGGCGCGGTTGACCGCGCGCGTGTCACGAGTGCGTCCGAACGGCGTTGAAACGTCACTGTCTTTGGAGAGCGAATGATTTCAATTCTCGCGACGGTTGCCTTCGTGCGAGCACTCGCGCTGCCCGCCGGGTTCACCGTCGATACCGAGTCTGCCGTGCCGGAGATCGCACTCGGTAGGGACGGTACCGTAGCGGCGATCGCAAAATCGACGGATCGGACGTATCGCGTGCGGGCCCTCCGCTGGACGCACGGAGCGACGAATCCCGAGGTCTTCGTCGGATTGAGCGTCTCGACGACTCCCGATGCATTATACGATCCGAATCGCACCCCGAGCCCAGGAGAGCGTGTCGACGCAGCCGGCGTCTCGTTCGCAGGGGACCAGCTTCTCGTAACCGCTTCGACGAACTGGGGCGGTGCCTATAGCGGCACGTCCTATGAGGTCCAACGTTGGGGCTCGTACTCCGCAGCGCGATGGTCGCGACCGCAATGCGTCGATTCGGGGGATTCCAAAGACCAACACGCCTACGGCGGCGATCGCGACGGACACGTTGCCCTTACGATAGATCGAACGGGGATCGGTTCGTTTGAGGTCATGCAGACACCCGAACGGTATGCTCCCTACGCGTTCGTCGTGCGCGGCTCGGCTTGCCGCAACTTGGGTCGTGGCGTCGTTCAGGCTGCGCGCGGTCAGTGGGCCGCAGGCTATCGCGGATATCTCGACGGCAAACTCGCGCCGGACAATCTCAATACCATGATTCAGAAGATCGTCGCGGCGCGCTGGTCCGGTCGACATCTCGGCGAGCTCGGCGCCGGCGATGCGCTCGCGATCGACGCCGCGGGCGTAACCGTCGGGGCCGACGCCATGCCCGGGCAGGCCGGTTGTATGAGTACGAACTGGTTTAGCTCGGATCACGCGGGCAAGACGTATTGCCCCGCCGTGCCGCATGCCGTCGCGTGGGACAGCGCGGGCCGACGCATCGCGCTCGCCCCCGCCTACCCACGGAGCGTCGCGTATGCAATTAGCGACGGCGGAACCGTCGTCGGCACGTTATACGATAAGAAAGGACGTCACTTTGCGTTTCGTTGGCGCGCGGGGCGCCTGCAGCGGCTGGACGATCTCCCGCATGCGCCCGGTTGGCGTTTCGAGTCCGCGTTCGCCGTGGACGATGACGGATCGATTGCCGGTATCGGCACCCTTCACGGTATCGCGACCGTCTTCGTGTGGCGGAGCGGGCGCGAAGTCTAAGGTGCGGTTAACCTCGCGAGGCCATTCCGGGCAACGCCCCGTGCTCGCGATTCGTTCTTAGAATAGTCACCCGACCTCGAAAGAAAACCAGCGTGAAATCGCTCGCCCCTCGGTTGGCCGCCGCTTTGTCGTCGGCTGCATTCGCCATGCTCCCGCTCGTCGGATTCGCGCAGGCGATTCCGTCGCGTCCGGACGTATTGGTGGTCGGTGGAACGCCGGCCGGCGTGACGGCGGCGGTCGCGGCGGCGCGGCGCGGCGAGCGCGTGACGCTCGTGAGCGGCAGCGACGATCTCGGAGGCGTGCTCACCGATGCGATGATGGATCAGTGGGATCTCAACCTCGCGCCCGGCGGTGCGAGCGTCGAGCACGGGATCTTCGATGAGATTTACGATCGGCTCGGCAACGCGTTCACGCCCGAAGCGGCGGAACGCCTTTTCGCTCAGATGATCGCCGCGCAACCGCGGATCGACGTCGTGTACGATGAGTTGCCGAGCGCCGTCTCGACGACGCAACTTCCGGACGGCCATTCGATCGACGACGTGACGTTCCGCAGCGTCCACACGGGCGCAGCGATGCATCTCTCCGCTCCGTACGTCGTCGATGCGACGGATTTCGGGGACGTCGCGGCGCTCGCCGGCGCGCGTTACGACGTGGGGCGCCAAGATAGCGGGATCGACGATCGCACGCAGGCGGTCACGCTCATGTTCACGATTCACGATGTGGATTGGACCGCGCTTGCGGACTCCTACGATCCGAAGATCGACGGTCCGGGCGGCGTGCTCGATCGCACCGCGTGGGGTTACTCGAAGGTCGTCGCAGCGTACGAGCCGCTCTCGGATCGCGCGCTCGTGCGCGATCTCAATCTCGGCCTGATGCCCGACGGTGACGTAACCGCGAACGCGATCGACGTGGTCGGTATCGACGGTCTGCATCCGGCAGATCTCGACGACGCGCGGCGAATCACGGAGCTCGAGGCGGCCCACCTCGTCGACTATCTGCGCGAACGCGTACCCGGTTTCGAACGCGCGCGGGTCGGACGCTTCGCGAACGACGTCTACGTGCGCGAAACCCGGCACATCGCGGGCCTCGAACGACTCGACACGAGCGACGTATGGCTCGGGAAAGTTCCGAGCGACAGTATCGGGCTCTCCTCGTACCCGATCGATCTCCATCCGGTCGATGCGACGGACCATCAAGCCTTCGCTCCCATCCGTCACGTGTACGGCATCCCGTTCGGAGCGATGGTTCCGCGCGGGATCGATAACCTCGTGCTGGCGAGCCCCGCGATCTCCGCCTCGCACCTCGCGTCGGGCAGCGCGCGCGTGATCCCGACGACGGTCGAAGAAGGCGAAGCTGCGGGCGTCGCGTGCGCCGACGCGGATCGCGCCGGTATCGACGTCGTTCAACTCGCGGAGAACGCGAGCCGCGTAGCCCTTCTTCGTCACGATCTCACGAAAGACGGAGCGGTCGTGGGCTCGCCGACGGTCGGCGATGCGGAACGTATCGCGATCGCTCCGGTAGGTACGAAGTCGTAGCGACAACGATGACGTGCGAGACGGTACAGGACAAGCGTCGCGCCCGGCTCAAAGATCGAACATGCTAAAAGTAGGCGACCACGTGTATATCAATGGCACGGACGAGGAAGGGACCGTTAAAGCGGTCCATCCGCACGAAGTGACCGTAAGCGTTAGCGGCGCGAACGGACGCGAAGATCGAAAGTACGCATACGAGAGCGTACGGCTCGATCCGACGATGAGCGAAACGTCGGAGTACCGCGATCACTAACTCGTAAACGTTTGACCCGCGGCCGACTTCGGATCCTGACGCGTGGCCATTGTTGGTGGCGTCAAGATCTTGCCGCGTTTGCCTTGTACGCCGATCAGCACGTCGCACGTCGCCTTGGCAGCGATCACTTCGATAGCCGTTCCGATCGGCGCGCCCGTATATCTGCCCTCGCGGTAGGCGCCGACGACGATGAGGTGCGCGTCTTTGCGCTTCGCGAGTTCGAGGACGCCTTGAGCGACCTGGCGCGCGAGCGAGATTTCCGTTTGAATCTCGACGTTGTTCTTACGCGCGATGGATTCGGCGACTTGCAGCACGCCAAGCGCGTCGCGACGTTCCGCTTCCATCTCCGCATCGAGCGGAAGCGTATGGGGGACCTCGATGATGTAGGCGGCGAGAAGCTGCGCGCGTTCGCGCCGTGCGACGCGAACCGCGAGCGACATCATGTGTTCGGAGTGGATCTCTTGCGAGAACACGATGATGACGCTTCCGATGATCTCGTCGACTTCGGCCTCAGTAGCGCGCGCGGCGCGCTCGGCCGTGGTCGTCGGGGGGTGAAGCATCCAATAGAGCGTCGCGGAGATCGCGACGAGCACGGCAAACGCGAGGATGACGCCGACGGGGCTCGGCGGCGCGTGCGTCACGGTCGCGAACGCTTCGCCATCACGTAGTCGCGAAAGCGGAACCCGCCGAGCAAAATCATCGCGAGACCGAGCACGAGCGCCGGAATCGCTTGCCCGGAAAATCCCGTCGCTCCGAGCGTGCGCACGATCACCGCGGCGCCGAGGCACGCGAAGATCGCCCCCGTGACGAGCCGCGCGCGCGCGTACCCCTCGCTGCGTACGAGATTTCTCACCGGAGCGTCTCCGCGGCGGCCGCTCGCTTCGTCGCGTCGATTCGTTTTACGTTGACGAGATACTCGTCCATCATCTCGAGCTCGCCCGCTTCCTGTAAGATATTGATCTGCGCTTTACGCCAGTCGTGCGGCTGCGATTTGAAGACCGGGAGCCGTTTGCGCTTACGGTACACGAGATACCCGATCAGACCGAAGAATATCCAGAGCGGGCCCGCGACGCGTCCGATCTCGTGCGTGATCATCGTGAAGACGAGGATCGAAACGATGCCGAAGAAGCCGATGACCGCGACGACGGGGAATTCGACGCGATTCCCCTTGTACGTGAACGGAATGTTCAACGGCATCTTGAAGCGGCGTGGACTCTGCGAATCGTTGAGCCGCAGCGCGATGAGCGCGATGAAAACGAACGAGTAGCTCGCCGCGGCGCCGAACGCGTACAGATCGCCGAGGAACGTGATGCCGTCTTCGCCACGGAAGAGGTGCTTGTAGGTGTAGCGCACCGCCGGAGAAAGGCTCGGGAGCGATGCGAAAATCAGCTCGACGATCGCGAAACCGCAGAACGTCATGATCGAAATAACCGGCGTGCGATAGCGCTTGCTCACGCGCTGAAAGACGCTCGGAAGCAGTTGGGTTCCACTCATCGCATACGCGATGCGCGAGCTGCCGAACACGCCGGAATTACTCGAGATCAAGAGTAAGATCGCGCCGAGCACCGGAACGTAGTATGCCGCGAGCGTGCCGAAATACGGAACGTACGACGCGAGCACGGCGACGGCGGCACCGTTATTGTTTTCGTTTCCGAGATACTTCCAGAGCGGCTGCGCGTGGCCGTGCGCGTCGGGCGGGATCGCGTGCCAGGGTTGCATGCCGAGCGCGAGATTCGAATATGCGAGCGCGAAAATCAGAATCGTGAGGATCAGGCTGATCGACGTGCGAGGTATCACGGATGCCGGGCGCTGCGTCTCTTGAGCGGCCTGCGAGATCGATTCGAGGCCCACGAACGAGATGATGGCGAGCGACACGCCGTTCATAAGATTGAACGTGGTCGGCCACGCGAAGGTCATCGTATGAATCAGGAGCTGCGGCTGGAACGCGAAGAGGAACCCGAAGAACAGAATCAGCGTCTCGCTCACCACGTCGAGGCCGCTCACGAACTCGTTGAACGCCGAACTTTCGCGCACGCCGATGATGTTGAGCAACGCGAGGCCCGCGATCACGGCGAACACCACGACGAAATGCACCCACGGATGATCGACGAAGCTCAGAATCGGCACGAGCTTGCTCAGATAATCGATGCAGCTCCAGGCGAAGAGCACGATATCGATCGTAAAGTCCAGTAGCACGGCCCAGCCGGCGATGAATCCGAAGATATCTCCGAGCCCGCGGAACACGAAGTATTGGCCGCCGCCGGCCACCGGATAGGCGGCTGCGAGCTCCGTGTACGCGAGCCCGATGCACACGTACACGATACCGGCGAAAAGAAACGCGACGTTCGACGCTCCGGCCGCCGCGCCGAGCACGAGGCCGAGCCCGACGAAAATATCCGCGCCGACGTCCGAATAACCCCAAGAAAACGAACCCCAAGGTGTTACGGAGCGCCGAAGAGATGGTTCCTCGACAGGCTTGCGGACTACGTCAGCTGTGGCCATCGTCGTTCACGGCTTTTGCGTCCCCGTTGCGCGGTGGGAAATCCTGCGGCGAGGCGTGCGGTTCAGGTAAAGGCTCCGCGGTGCAGCCGGACCGTGCCGCCGTCGATCGTCACGACGTCGAAACGTACTTTCGCTTCGGGTGGGAAGAATTGAAGATAATCTTCCGCAACGGCGCGGATTCGCCGGCGCTTGCGCGCGTCGACGGCGCCGAGCGCGTTGCCGTACGTGCGTGTCGTGCGCGATTTGACCTCGACGAACACGAGGGTATCGCCCTCGCGTGCGACGATATCGATCTCGCCGTCCGGCGTGCGCAGGTTTCGGCGTTCGATGCGAAAACCGAGCGCTATCAGGTGGTCGGCGGCGGCGACTTCCCCCTCGCGCCCGACGACGTGTTTTCTCAGAATGCTTCCGCGTTCGCGGATGGTTCGAGGTCGAAGAGCGTGAGCGCGTCGCGCACGCGATAGAACTGGCGACGATGGTGCGCGCACGGTCCGTGCCGTTCGAGCGCCGCGATGTGGCGCGCGGTCGCGTAGCCTTTGTGTTCGGCGAAGCCGTATTCGGGATGCAAGCGGTCGAGTTCGACGAGCAATCCATCGCGATGAACCTTCGCGACGATCGATGCGGCGGCAACCGTCGCGCACTTGGCATCGCCTTTGATCACGGGCAACTGTTCGCCCGCGAACGAACGTATGCGCATCGCGTCCGTCAACAGAAAATCGGGAACGGTCGAAAGTGCGGCGAGCGCGCGTTCCATCGCGAGCACGGAGGCCCAGTAGATATTGAGCCGTTCGATCTCTTCGACCGATGCCTCGCCGATCGCCCACGCGACCGCGCGCGATCGGATCTCGAGCGCGAGCGCTTCGCGCCGATCTGCGGTGACTTTCTTCGAGTCGTCGAGTCCGCGTAACATCAGCGGGCCGTCCGTTACGACGCACGCGGCGACGACGGGTCCGGCGAGCGGACCGCGGCCCACTTCGTCCATGCCGCCGACGAGTTGGAACCCGCGACTGCGCGCTTCGGACTCGTACCGATGCAGGCGCACGAGACGACGGCGTTCGCGTTCGCGTGCGAGTCGCCGCTTGTGCGCCGCGAGATCGGCCTTCGAACTACCGTCGCTCATGCGAGCGGTGCTTCTTCGAGCGTCATGCGTCCGAATTTTCCGTCACTCCAGTCCTTCATGTACGACCAGGCCGCGTTGTGCGTGTCGAGTACGGTACCGCGCCGCACGAAGCCGCGCGATTGCGCGAATGTTTCCAAATCGGGCACCTCGGTCTCTGGGTCGCGTTCGACGAGCCAGCGATGAAAACGCGAGACCACGTCCTCGGCATCGAAACGCGCGCGCGGTACGGCGCCGACGAACGCGAGCTTCCACTGCGACTCCGGCGTGTCGATCTTCGGCACGAGGATGCCGGCCGTATCCATGATCTCGAGCGACTCGCCGACGCGAAACCACTGGCGCGACCGCGTGACGCCCGCACGATCTTCCGCTCGCGCGACGTTGCGGCCGGCGATCGCATTGATGGCGGTCGATTTCCCTGCGTTCGGAATACCGAGGACGATCGCGCGCGCGCCGCGCCGTTTCGTCTGGGCGGCGATCCGTTCGAGTGCGCCGCGCAGGCGAACGACGCCGAGTCGATCCTTGGCATCGATTGCGAGCGCTTCGCGCCCTTGCGCGGCATAGTAGGCGATCCACGCGGCCGTTTGCACGGGGTCCGCGAGATGCTCGCGCGTGAGAACGAGAATCCGTGGCCGCGTACCGGCGATTTTCGCGAGGATCGGATTCGTGCCGGCGAGCGGCGTACGGCCGTCCGTGACCTCGACCACGACGTCGATCGCCTGCATGTCCTCGGCGATCCGGCGCATCGCGCGCGCCATGTGCCCGGGATACCACTGAATCGTCGCTTCGTCGGCGAGTGCGCGCGGCATCAGTGAAGCGTTCCGATATGCGCGAAGGGCCAAATACCGATCATCGCGCGACCCATGAGATCGCTTGCCGGCACGAAGCCCCACGCGCGTGAGTCGTCGCTCTTCGGACGATTATCGCCGAGCACGTAGTAGGCGCCGGGCGGAACCACCACGGGTGCGAAGCTGCGGTCGTCGGGGAAACGCACGTACGACTCGTCGAGCTTCGTTCCGTTGACGGAAACGGTGCCACGATCGATCGCGATGCGATCGCCGGGAAGCCCGATCACGCGTTTGAGATAGACGCTCTGCCCCGTGCGCTCGTGATGGAATGCGACGATATCGCCGCGTGCGGGCGCCGAGAAACGATACGCGAGCGCGTTGATCAGCACGTATTCGTCGGAGTCGATGCTCGGTTCCATAGAATAACCGCTCACTTGACCGGTGCGTAAACCCATCACCGCAAACGCGATGAGGACGAGCAAGGCGACTTGCCACGCGAGATTCGCCGCCGATCTCAAGCGCGCGCGAGTAGGCACGATGCGTCGTTCGTCGCCGCACCGCACCGACCCCCGCAACGCTATGCGACTAGTGTAAGATACCGATGCGGTTCGGCGGCCAGAACAGCAGGAAGGCGTGGCCCGTGAAGCCCGCGTTCTTGCCGGCCTCGGGGCCGGTCGCGAACGTGCCGCCCGCTTGCGCGAAGCCCCAGATATGCGAATCTTCAGAGTTGTTGCGGTTATCGCCCATCATGAAATAACAATTCGGCGGAATCGTATCGGGCGACGTCCACTGGTTCTTCGGCGGAATGTTCGCTTGCGTCGGATCGAGCGGCGCGCCGTCGACGTAGATACCGTAGTTCTTGATCTCGAGCTCGTAGTTCGGCTTCTCCGCGATGTAGGGTTCGGCGAGCGCGACGCCGTTGCGATAGACGATGCCGTTATGGATGCGGAACGTCTCGCCCGGGCTTCCCATCAGGCGCTTGATAAAATCGTTCGTGGTGGGAATCGGCGGCGGGAACACGACGATATCTTCATCGTGCGGCTTCGAAACGCGATACTCGAATTCGTTGACGAGCAAGACGTCGTGGATCTGTAACGTCGGCTCCATCGACCCCGACGGAATGTAGAACGTCCGCACCACGAACGTGATGAGGAACAGCGCGACGAGCCCCGCGACGATGAACGCATCGAGATACTCTTTGAGAACCACGAAGGGCGAGGGAGAGGCTGCGGAAGCGCTCGCGGGGCGATCGATGACCGAGCCGACCGACGCGGTGCCTCCGGTGGCAACGGACGCGAACGGCCGAAGCGAGAGCACCACGCGAATGACGGCGAGGATGCAGATGAGGCCGAAAAGCTGAAGTGGAGTCACGCTGCCTCGCGGGAGTCGCCCGTTACGACCGGACGGCTTTCTTTTCTTTGATTCGGGCCGCTTTACCGATCTTGTCCGAGAGATAGTAGAGTCGCGCGCGACGCACGATGCCGCGCTTGCTCACTTCGATCTTTTCGACGCGCGGGCTGTGAACGAGGAACGACTTTTCGACGCCGACGCCGTGCGAGATGCGACGCACCGTGATCGTCTCGCCGATCGCTCCGCCCTTGCGGACGATGACGACGCCTTCGAACATCTGCGTGCGCTCTTTGCCGCCTTCGACGACCTTCGAATAAACCTTGACGGTATCGCCGGGACGGAAGTCCGGCACATCGGACTTGAGCTGTTCGCGTTCCAGCAGATCGATGACGTTCATTGCTACCCTTGAAATCGGGGCGGCGTGCCCCCCGATGGCCCCCGGGCGCGCACTCGCGCGCCCAGCAGTGAGATTCGCTTTATATACGCTGACGGGTGGTGCGTGTTACAGCCTACCGCCAGGACAACCTCGCGATGATACCATGGGAAGGGCCCTAAATCAACGCTCGGGGGGTGGTGCGTCGGGAGGTTCGGCCTCTTGGTGGGCGTCGCGTTCGAGGAGATCGTTGCGGCGGGCGATCGTTCGTTCGCGGGATTGGGCGCGGCGCCAGGCTGCGATTTTCGCGTGGTCGCCCGAAAGGAGGACGTCGGGGACGGCGTGGCCACGGAAGGCCGCGGGGCGCGTGTATGCCGGCGAGTCGAGAGCGTCGCCGGTGAACGACTCCGAGGCGAGGGACTCCGCATTGATCGCGCCCTCGACGAGGCGGACCGTCGCGTCGACGAACGCAAGGGCCGGGATCTCGCCGCCCGTTAGCACGAAATCGCCGAGGGATACTTCTTCGGCCGCGTAGAGGTCCACGAGGCGCTCGTCGATGCCCTCGTAGTGGCCGCAAATGACGACGAGGCGATCGAGCGTCGCGAAGCGTTCCGCGTCGCGTTGGCGGAACGGGGCGCCCGCCGCGGCGGTCACGACGATCGCACGGCGTTCCCCCGCAGGTGCCGCGTCGAGGATGGCATCGAGGACACGTGCGAGCGGCTCGATCCGAAGTACCATGCCGGGGCCACCGCCGAACGGTCGGTCGTCGGCGCGTTCCCCATCGCCGAGCGCGTCGAGGAGATGGTGGAGCTCGATTCGCACGAGCCCGCGCTCCTGGGCCCGGCCGAGGATCGAGAGCCCGATCGAGGGGGCGAAGAATTCCGGAAAGAGCGTGATGACGTCGATGTGTAACACGTTGTGCGAGCGATGTTCGACGTCCGCAGACTCTTCGCCGCGCGACGGCGCCCCGAGCCCACGACGGCCTACGAGCGCGGCATCGCCGCCTTCGACGACGGTCGTTTCGAGGATGCGCTCGCGGCCTTCGACGCGGCGCTTGCGGCAGCGAGCGGGCCGGGCGGCGTTGCGGCCGCGCACAACAAGCGTGGCGTCGCGCTCGTGGCGCTCGCGCGGCGCGACGACGCACTCGACGCGTTCTGCGCGGCGCTCCTCTCCGACGAACGGTGCGCTGCCGCGCTCGTCAACATTGGGAACCTCTTGCTCGAGGACGGACACGAACTCGACGCGGTCGATTACTACGAGAGCGCGTTACGCCTCGACGACGCGTACGCGGCGGCCTATGGAAATCTCGGCGTGGCGCTGCGGCGTTTGGGCCGGAGGCCCGAGTCCGTCAGGGCCTTGAAAACGGCGGCTCGCCTCGCGGGGCGACGGCGTTCGTAATATCGTCGAGATACTCGAAAAGCTGCGGCAACGTGATCTTTTCGAGCTCGCATTGCTCGACGATACCGTCGCTCTCATCGCCTTCATCGCGAAGATAACATCGCGACTCGACATCGCCCGGCGAATCGCTCAAGAACGAGACGGCGAAGCCCTTGCCCATCGTTTCGTCGTAAATGCGAAGCGCCGACGGATTCAGGATTTCGATGCTATGCGTGGGATTGTGAGCGTCGAAAATCGTAATGGTCAGATAGTCGCGATTGACGACTTCGATCGATCCGACGACGAACGTATTCTTGGTCGAGAAGAATTCATGACCGCGCTTGTTCCGCGAGGACACCTCGTAAAAAACACGATGCCGCACGAAACGGCCCAAGATCTTGCGCAATGTCGAGATCGAGGCCAACGTTTCGGTCCGGTTACCGCGCGTGTAGATGATCTTCAAGCGCTCGCTGCCAGTCCTTATCGTAATAGTCCGCACGGCCGGCCGGG
>Ga0116229_10009760_pt1 | contig 14573 bp, 11 predicted proteins | sample S1TSphgellanicum_3_FD_87313 | JGI IMG/M metagenome (GOLD analysis project Ga0116229, IMG submission 87313) | Host-associated microbial communities from peat moss isolated from Minnesota, USA - S1T2_Fc - Sphagnum magellanicum MG | ecosystem: Host-associated > Plants > Peat moss > Unclassified... | reverse complement strand
CCCCCCCCCCCCCCCCCCCCCCCTGTTAAGTTGGCAATGAGCAAAAACAACATGACTCCCTTCCAAAGACATTGGTGAAATCACACCTAATGTGCATTGCACACAAGCACAAAAGATGCGGGCAAATCAATTATCACACCCCCAATAATTGATTTGTTGGCATTTGGAAGGGTGGTCCATTTCCAGCTGCAAAATGTGAAAAACACTCTTGTTGTCAAATAAAAACCCTGAACCCTAAATTCACACATATTGAGGCCATTTGATCAAACACACACATTTATATGTTAGAATGGTTCCCAATTGCTTATGGAAATTTGTAGTTGTGATTGGTTGTGTCTAAGACCATTTTCAAGGAAAACAACTTTGACTAAACATGCAAGTATAGTACCTGAAAGTGCAACATAAAAATTGCAAACGAGTAAAAATTGGGTTATTTAGATCCCAATCCAAAAAAAATTGCTTCATTCTTAGAGTCTGCAATAAAAATGATGTCACTCAAAAAATCCTTATTCTAGTACAAAATTAGCAAAAAACTATTCATTCCCTAATAACAACTACCCTGGTACATTACAGATCGGTAGTATTAGTTCTTGGTTGAATGAAGGTTGATGATCATTAACTTTGGGGGAAAAAAATAGACTGGAATGGAGTCTTGAATCATTGCAATTTGCTACAAACATTCATGTGATGATTTTATTGTAACTGAAGTACAAATCATCACAACTTTCTTTGCAAAATATTTCTCAGCAATTTTAAGAACATTATCCTACTCGCGTATTAAGGAAGGTAGTTTGCTTGTTTTGTTTCATTTGTCACATTGAGATTCAAAACCACATTGAGATTTTGACTTCTTTCATCACTAAAATTCAATAAAAATCAAGAATAAAAATTTGAAGTAAGTACAAGTGCAATGAGAGACACAATTTTTCACATTCTCAATTCTCATGAGGGATGGTTATGTCCAGTAACCAGCTCGAGCACACACTGGTCACAGTGAGTAGTCTTGGCACTCATGTGCCTTGACTATCCATGGTAACCTGTACACTATAGCCAGTTACCTAGTCCAAAATACAATACTCTGTTACAACATGTACTCAACAACACAGGCCACACTAGTGTCAATAAAAACCAATAAAACAAACCTTTGAATTGACAACTTGTGCATATTATCATGACTTTAAAGAAAGAAGCTGGAGAAAAGCACAAGCAAGCAAGCAACGAGTTGCTGTATGATGATGGGATTAGGGTCTTTGGAAAAGAGATAATGCAAAAAAAAATCAGCATCACTTCTGCACAGCAGCTCAACATCTTGCCTGCTGGAACTTTGCACAGTTGCTACAATGATTCAAATGTCTCCAGCATGCATAGACAGTCTTGGAATGGGTGACCATTAAAATTTGAATCCTAGGCAAGTCTGGCAAAAATATTGAGTCTGCCAAAATGATCGCAGGGTAAATAAGGGGGTTTACCTGTGTTGCTCATGCACCGGGAGTCTCTGCATTCTGCTGCCACTGTTGCTGTTTGATGAACAGCTTGACATCTGGATCAGGCACCAATATGCCCACTTATTCGTGCGATGATCATGTGAGGTCTGCCCTCCACCAAACAGGTGCCCTTTGTCACTGTTGTTACAATGATTCTCTCATTTTTCACAATAGTACATGAGGCACACAAACATGTTGAATTTCCATTGAGCTCTCCTTCATATTTAGGGGAAAATTTCTAGGTCAAGGATAGTAAGGTTTTCTCCAGTCTATTTTTACAACAAGAACTGCACAAAATTCACACGTATCACCTCCTTCCACAACCTCTAAAAGCATGAAAAATGCTAGGTAAAAACAGTACATGAGACATGCAAACACATTGAATGTCCGTTGAGCTCTTCTGCAATTTCTAGGTCAAGGTTGTTAGGTTTTCCAGTCGATTGTTGCAAACAAGAACTGCCCCATAGTTCACAAGCATCACACTTCTCAGCAACCTCTGAAAGCATGAAAAAAAGCAAGATAAAAAGAAACCATCAAGATACAGCAGCTATACCATCAGCAGAAGAAGGTGCAAATGAGTCCCTGTTCCTAGCAGCAAACAGAATGCACCTTATGTGAATGCTTTATGGATAATAGACTTGGATGCAAGCACCTTGAAGAACAGTGAGAACTAGAGCTTGTAGAAACCACAGTAATAAGAAGTTTGATCTTGTTACATGATCTCCATGAGTATAGAGAGCATTCCAACCACACTAGACTTGTTGCCTCTGAAAGAAAAGAGAAGGGAAAAGTCATTGTTTGTTGCTGTTGAGAATGGGAATTCTGAAGGGTTTATCCCTAAAACCTAAACCTGGGAATTCTGAAGCAGGCACATCTGATATAGTCCAGGGTGTACTTCAACCTCTCGGAGTCTGCCGAAGAATTTGTCTGGTACAACTGCGATAGAAGGGCACCCGCATGAGCTCTTCCGGTTGGAATTGTGTTGGAGTGACCCTCCAACACAATTCCAATCAAATACCAGTCAAATGTCCACCAATGTAGATCAAATAAAAACTCGCTACAAAAATATCAGATACCAGATCGAAGAATAAAGAAGAACGCACCCGAAAAACAAAGCTCCACTGATGAATCTAAACACGAATTCACGAACTCTATCGTCACCACACCAGAACTGTGCTCGCAAGCACCACAGCTGGTTCTGCTGCACAGAACCCTCTCCCCTTCTCCCGACCGACACCCTCGTGGATGAATATCATCCATATATGTCGTGCATTCATCCGCGCCGCCATGTATTCGCTTTAATAAAGTTTCCGCAATCTGCGGGTCAATTGAACGCGGAAGGTAGGTGTAAGTCAGTGGACGTGGAAACGTGGGAACAAGGTTGGGAGCCAATGATAACGTCGTGAACTCGAGGACGGTGACCGCAAGGGAACTCGCTCGGGGAACTCAATGTACCCAATTGCGAACTTGAAGAACTACGGGGAACTGCGATGAGAACCGGGGATCAGATTCTCGAAAGGTCAAGCGGATTATACCAGAATCTCAGGGGCACGCAATCTCGAACTTCGAGAACAGATTTGGGAACGAGTGGGCACACGGACGGGAATAAAGAGAAAAGAAGAGAAGAGAAGAAAAGAAGAAGATGATGGCGGCGGCGCTCCTGCACTGAAGTTTTGTTGCTGCGTAACGACAGGTAAGATCTTTTGCTCTGTCGCTTCTCTTGCATTCTTGGCTGCTTTTCGGAAGTCAGGGACACGAGAAAAGAGATCTCCTAATGATTCTGCGAATTTTGATGTCTGGATGGCCGCTTTTGGTGCTTCCTAATGTTTGTTGTAGCCGGATTTGGGCAAGGAACTTGGAGTTGTGAAATAGGGTTGCAAGGTTTCTGAATACATGCATGAGGAGGCCGCAACTAACTTCATTGTTTCTTTTTTCTTCTTTTTTCTTTTTTGGTGCAGTCTATCGAGCGGACAAGGTTCCTATTGGCAGCGCTGGAATAGGTCAAATTTGTAGAACAGCGTATCAGAATAATTGCTCCTTAAACGACGGAAGAAGGCGTTGCAACGTCGATCTGCGGTTGTGCTGCTGGTAGTCTGTCTGTAGCTCTCTCGTTAGGGCAAGGCTCTTGCGTCGAAAACAAACAAGGCTTGGTGGAGGACGACACAGAGACTACACAAGATGGGAGGAGGATTTAGGGTTCTTCACCTCGTGAGGCCGTTTCTATCATTTTTGCCGGAGGTTCAATCGGCAGATAGGAAGGTCCCTTTCAGAGAGAAAGTGATGTACACTGTAGTTTCCCTTTTTATCTTCTTGGTTTGCAGTCAGCTGCCACTGTATGGTATCCACTCTGCCACTGGATCCGATCCTTTCTACTGGATGCGAGTGATTCTTGCATCCAATCGAGGCACAGTCATGGAGCTCGGAATTACTCCCATCGTTACATCAGGGCTTGTGATGCAGCTCCTTGCTGGATCTAAGCTCATTGAGGTTGACAACAGTGTCCGGGAGGACCGAGCCCTTTTGTAAGCATCTGTTTCACATTCCAGTCTGTGTTTCTTCAAGGATCTCCCCCATTGCTTGAAGGTGGCTGTCCTCTCATCGGTCTAGAATGCATAGCACAACTCTTTTGAATACACAACTATAATAGAAGGAAGGTATAACCACATACCTTTGTTTGCCCTGCTAAATGAACAACCTGCATGAGAAATGTCTGCCATGTGGTGCTCTGCTGACTGTAACTGCTGATGGGTTTTTGGCAGGAATGGTGCTCAGAAGTTGCTGGGTGTGTTGATCACAATTGGGGAGGCAGTGGCATATGTGTTGTCAGGCATGTATGGAGACGTGCGAGACTTGGGAGCTGGCAATGCCATTCTCATCATTGTGCAGCTATTTTTTGCTGGAATCATAGTGATTTGTCTGGACGAGTTGTTGCAGAAGGGTTATGGCCTTGGCTCTGGCATTTCACTCTTCATTGCCACCAATATTTGGTATGTTGAAAGTGCCTATCTTTGTGTGAAGTTGTTTCTTTGGAGTCTTCAGGAGCAGATTAAATAGGATTTTAGTTTAGAGAATATTTACTCATCAAATATAAATTGTTTGTTGACAGTGAGAACATCATCTGGAAGGCTTTCAGCCCTACTACCATCAACAGTGGGCGTGGTGCAGAATTTGAGGGTGCTGTCATTGCCCTCTTCCATCTTCTGATTACAAGGACTGACAAGGTCCGTGCCTTGAAAGAGGCATTTTATCGACAAAACCTGCCAAATGTGACCAACCTGTTGGCCACTGTGTTGGTATTTTTAATTGTTATCTACTTCCAAGGATTTCGAGTGGTTCTCCCCGTTCGATCAAAAAGTGCTCGTGGGCAGCAGGGATCATACCCTATTAAGCTGTTCTATACCTCCAACATGCCTATCATTCTTCAGAGTGCTCTTGTTTCCAACCTCTACTTCATCTCACAGGTTCTTCACCTTGGACTTTTTTTCTTCTAACAAAGATATGTGATAAAGAGGATAATTCCATTACAGAGTGACTGGACAGACTAGAAAATGGAAAAATAGATTACTCAGAGAGTGCTGCAATCATTTGAGGCTTGGAATGTCCCACGGGCTTGAGAAAAAAACTTGTCTATTCACCTGGAGAGGATGAGGATAAACAAGCAGTTCTGCTGTACTGACTAGAATTGGAACATCTATCAATGAATTCACACTAGACTACTAGGTTTGTCAAAAAGAGTTTTATGGTAACAATGTTATGAGGGTTGTGGGGTTACTGGAATGAGCTTCTGTCCATGAAAACAAGAGCAAACTCCAATGAGTTGGAAAAGAGGATCTGTTGAGGTGTTTTCTATTAAGTAACTGGGTATTGAAGCTCCTTTGGCTTACTCCCATTCTATTGCATATGTTTTGGGGGTTGCAGTTGTTGTACAAGAGATACAGTAGCAACTTTATTGTGAACCTTCTTGGCAAGTGGAAGGAGTCAGAATATTCACAAAGTGGTCAGCTCATTCCTGTTGGTGGCCTTGTGTACTACATTACCCCCCCTGCCAGGTAATGCACAGCTCAGAAAGTAATTTCCTGCTTTCATCTCAGGACTTCGGGATTTGTGGACATTGACCAAGTTTCTACACATCTATCCATTACATTAGGTGGCCTCCTTGCCTACTCTATATGTGGATGTATATGTGGACAAATCTTATGTTGCAACAATATCTTTTTCTTGTTGAGCTATTTCTTACTAGAGCCTATATATGTCCTTGATGGCATGTCCATGTTGTGGGTCCAAACATCCAAATCTTCAACCTTGTTAAGGATACTACCAAAGGAACATCCATGCACTGATTCTCCTCATGTGGTTGAATGCACAGTTTTGGAGACATTGCTGCCAACCCCTTCCATGCCCTCTTTTATTTGACATTCATGCTCACAGCGTGTGCTCTCTTCTCCAAGACCTGGATTGAAGTTTCTGGATCGTCAGCACGTGATGTTGCCAGGCAGCTCAAGGTATTGGTCTTTAAAAAGTTAATGTGACTGGAATAAAATGTGTAGTATGTCATTGAACAGACATATGAGCAAGGAAGCAGAGATGGTCATGCTTGAGTTTTGCTAGTTTCATGCTTGTCCAGTTGTACATGGCCCAGTTGCTTGTACCCTTATTCCATCTGTTTGTGCTGCACAACAGGAGCAACAAATGGTGATGCCAGGACATCGTGAATCCAACTTACAGAAGGAGCTGAACCGCTACATTCCAACTGCTGCGGCCTTTGGTGGAATGTGCATTGGAGCCCTTACTGTTGTGGCTGATTTCATGGGTGCAATTGGATCAGGCACAGGAATTCTACTGGCTGTCACCATAATCTACCAATACTTTGAGACCTTCGATAAGGAACGGGCCAGTGAGCTTGGCCTCTTTGGCTTCTAAGATTCCCCTTCTGTCTTGGGATGCTGTTCCTTCAGCTCCTCATAGCATTTGCACAGTTTGGTTTGCTGTAGGTCACATGTACTGTACTGTATTTCTGACACAGAGGGCCTTCCAGAGATGCAAGCAAAATATCTGGGAGTAGCATGGATTAGGTGTACTTCTGATTTGCTGAGGCTATGCAGGGTTGTTGTATGCAGCCAACACTACACAAATGGTCAAATTTTGCATTGAGACCGGTTACTTCAAATCTGAATTCCTGAAGTTTAAAAGTTTCTTTCTGGTTTTTGTTTAGGTTTTAAGAGTTTTCTGCTGCTGTTCTCTGTTGGATTTTCAGTTTATTATAGATCATTTCCCAGCAGATTTGGAACATTGTCAGTGACTCCAACATTCTTGGTGGTTATTGTGATGTGGATTAAGGAACAAGGCCACTTTACTTTTCAAATTTTTTGGGGTTCCTGGTCTAAGTAGATTCCAGGCTATTTAGCATGGAAGGCAATGAAGTTTTAGTTTTGCTGGATCTGATAGAATGGTTATCCTCAATCTGCTATTGTGGAGATTTCTCTGCAATCTAAAAAGGTATCTTCAAATGATGTGGTGAAGTTTTCTCTGCAATCCCATAGATATGGTTTTGTGAAAAAATTCAGTGATGAAATGGCCTGTTGTTTTCCATATTTGCAAGCCAGTATGTGACTAGAAATCACAGTCCACCTTTATAAGCATAATTTTCACAAATGATTGATTTGCGACCTTTCTCACAAAAGAATGAAACTGAATGAATGGAAAAATACACCCACTATATAAAAACACTTGCTTATGGTATTCACTCCCAGATTTTGCAATCAAGTAGACTTGAGTTTTGATGATGCAGTCTTGCACGACAAATCCTGTCTTTACTGAAAAGTGAGGTGGATAGGGAGGAGGGCAGTCTAGTAATTCATCATCATTTTGCAAGGTTGTTAAAGCTTCCAAAGGCTCCATGAACTTTCCATCAAAAGTTGTTGATGATTTGGCATAGAAGATGGACACAGGCAGTTCAAAGACAAGTGCTAGTTTGTATGCTTGCCACACATACTTCATTGCCTCAAGAAAGTTCTTGACAAGGTTGTCTGACCAATCATTCAACCAGTGCAATCATCATGAATGACTTGAAATTTTCTGTGACAAAACATATGGAAGCTGCGGAAGTAAACATTGGCATCTGGGTCAATTGCATCAATAGGACTCAGCAGTGACAGTTGCTGGTATTCCTTCCAAGATGATGCTTGTTTTGCTGCTGCTTGTTGTGCCTCTTGTATCCTCCTCTCAGATGCATCCTGCTACACACTTAAGGTTGCCTTGCCAAAGTCTTGGAAAACCACTTTGTTTAACCAAGCTTCAATCCCATACTTGGAATGCCAATGCTTTGCAAATGTGGTATGAGGTATAAGCCTGGCAACAAGACCAGTCATTGCTTCCGTCCTTTTGTTTGCCATGAGACCTGCTGCTGCAATTCTAGTTTCAGCGACTTTCATGAGGCTTGCACAGAAGTTGAGAAAGTAGACTCTCTCCACTTGTACTATTTCTTCAAATAGAGCTGCAATGGGCCAACACCAAATAGCTTTGTAAGAAGGTGGGTTTACAGGAACACTATTCTCCTTTGTAAGGCCCATGTCCCAGTTCACTCTTATTATTGGAACAGATTTTGTCCTCTGGGTTTAATAAGGCCGGCTGGATGCATGACTGGTAGCAGCTCCTCCTGACCATTTATTCTGCCCCATCAGAGAAGCTCCATTCCTTCTTTGATCATAACAGAATAGATCACTGCTCTCAGACAAAGGAACACACCTTGAGCTTCTTGATATCAATGCATCATCATATCCTTCACCCACTGCAATCCCAACCTGTTAATCTCGTGGCACATCTCTTGTAGACCAGCGTGCATCTTTCTTCATCTCTTTCATTTCTTGCTTCATGAACTATGTAGATTGGTGGAGACATTTGATGGCACCTTAATGTGCATGGCCCACTAGGCAACAACAACCATGGAGATCCAAGGTGATTGTAGAAAGGGCTGACCACTACGGATGCGGTCATTGGAATTTGGTTCATTGGAATTTGGTTCAATATATCGTCATAGAAGGGTAATCTATGACATTGTCACGGGACCCATGTGCCACTTCACAAATCAGCACAAAGTTCTAGACCTAAATCTTGGACCTTCCCCCACCTTAAAATAAAATGCCTCGCCTCACAAAATGCCTTGTGAGAGATACTTATACATTTCGTCACCTTGGATGTCACACCTCATAAACATTGACACGCATGAGACCAAAACCTTATGTTTCAAATAATGATGTGGACCTAGTTCAAGATGGCCCTTTCAACTAGCAAAGGGTTGATGAAGATTTTGTGATGTTTGAAAGGTTTTGCTTGAGTCTTTGCATGTTGTTCATCTCTCAAACTTAAGTATTCATTATCTTGAATACGGATGTCTAAGGTCTTTTTAAAAAGGTGAACTCCCCCATGAAGGTTAGAAGGGAGAGAAAGTAAGCTCTTTGTGTTGGTGCGGGCAATTTTATCTTTAGCTTATTGACAAGGTTTTTTTTTTTTTCCTCTTTCTTCTCTTCTCATATCAAAAGTTCTACATACTATAATGAATTTCTCAACATACTTGAGCATACTATATGTTTATCTAGTTTTCTTAACATGGGCAACTAATTAACAATTAAAAACTTGTGTGAGTACTTGCAATTCTTGCACATGGTGTAGAATTAGATGCAATTTATCATCCAACCGAGACAAAATAACACACACACACACAATGGGATTGAGCACCACATGTAAATGAAATTTTGTGCCCTAAAGAGCCATAATAGTTAGTTGACCAAAATCACTCTTCCTTTCAAAAAGCATGAAAATGGAATCTATATATATATATTATTTATTTATTTATAAAAAATCCTCAATTTTCTATATACACACTTCCATTTAGGCCTAGCAACAAAATTAAATTATTCTCAAACCCATGATCACATGGAGGAGATTTCATATGGTAAGCTATTTTGTGGGGATGGATACTTGTGGCCCCCCATGTCCATTAAATGTTGGGTCATGGGCATGAGTGAACCTCAATCCACGGGTATATCCAAAGGCATATCCCTCTATGGTGTGCATTTGGGTTGTCCATGTGCTCCCCCAAGGACATGCCTTTGGATATATATTGACCAGGGTGCACCATCATCCAAAAAAAAAAATTTAATCTATCATGAGGTCTACCTTGTACTAAAAGGGCGTTTTGATTATTGACCTCCGTGGGCCTGCATTAAAAAACATTTTTTAAATTAAAAACCCTAATGAAGCTCTAATTAAAATCCATTTAATTAAAAGCCCTAATGAAGCTCTAATTAAAATCCACTTAACTAAAAACCCTAATTGAGCCTTAATTAATTAAAAACCATTTGATCAAAAACCCTAATTAAAAACCATTTTTATTTACTGACCATAGAGATTCGTGACGTGGCCTCCCCGCGTGGGAAAGAAAAGATGCCTTACTTAATACAAAATACAGACTAACTGGATCAGAATGGGTAGCAAGTGTAACCAACCCAGAATAGACACGTGGCTAATTTATCTACACCGCAGCCGGGAAAATATAAGGTAGGTGTGCAGTTGCCTATTTTTACTCCCCAATTTTGGGGGAAAAATATTTTAAAGAACTTCCGTAGAAACTCCCCCTTCACAATATTCGCGGTCAGAAAGTGCATGTACGTGGCGTTCCTGCACTAAAAAGAAAAGCGTCCCCTAGGAACTAACGCATTCTGCACCTCTAGAGGCGCCCCTTTCTCTGGCGTAAAGACTTGCTAGGGATGATTCTGGTTTTAATGCGGCTTTCTTCTAGGGCTTCGTCTTGATCTGGCGAAAACTGGGCATGTCCTTCAGAATCGGTACTTTTGCCTCCGAGAAGGGGCTGAATTCTGCCATCTACGATGCCCTGGAAACCGGCAGAATCTGACCTCACAACCCGTTTCGCCAACTCCACGACAAAAGCATAGGAAATGCGTTGCAGAATGAGAAGCTCTTCTCGTGTGTGTGTTGTTGCGTCGCTGCTCGGAGAATTTTCGGAAGCAATTTGTGAAGGAATTTCGGAGCGCCAGAGAGGATCGAGAAATCGGGCTTGCAGTTTACTATGTGATCACTAAGCACACAGGATTAAGGGGATTTATTTTTTTGGTGTGTGTGTGTGTGTCGGGGGATTAAGAGATTTGGACTCACGCGGCCGGGGAGGAGGTGATAAAACTATGGCAGAAGAGACGAACCATCAAGACATTACATCAGGCGTGGAATCAATCGGACTTTCCGATGATGCTGGCAAAAACCTGAAGCTGAATCAAGCCACATTCTTCCACTGCGTGCAAGAAAGCAACGTCAACGCGCTCCAGGTGATTCTTAAGCATCGCAAGATCGACGTCAATGCCTACAACGATGAGGTAAAGAATTCGGATTCTCAACATCACTCTTGCGTTTTCTTTTTTCTTTTTATTTTCCTAGGGGATTTCGACTCTGTTATGTTGCGTTTGTATGACATCATCATTCCCTTCCTGAATTTTCCTGTTCTAAGAAACACTAGGGCCGTGTATCCTTGCGAAGACATCCGGATTCATTCTCCTGTTTGAAGAATCCTAGACCTAGCATTCTGTGAACGTTCGGATTATTTTCAGCCTCCACCGATTTCGGTTTGCACGTATTTGCATGTGTTTGATGTGTAATATGATGTAAACATGTGCATACCGATGAAACCCTGCCATAGCTAAGCTTAGGTATAACTGGTACTCTCTCTCCATGCTCTCGTCGACGTAGGCAACAAAGAACGATTTTGTTCCACATAGAGTATTATTACCTCAGACCAGACAACATCGTTTGAAACAAGTCTAGTGTCATCTACCTCTCATCTCAGAGCATGAAATCCTCTACAGAGTACTAAAGCAGAGATATTTCTCAATTCTTGAATGTGTTGCAAAACAAAAGACCTACAGCTTCATGCTAATATCTTTACTAATACTCTATGTAACAGATCACTCAACTGGTCTGATTATGGAACCTTCTGATGTCATCTCGATGCTGTCAACTGTGGTCATGGTTGACAACAGTAGTTTGATCCAACTTCATTGATTTCAGATGAGGAGAATATTGTCACAGCTGTAGAAAACAAGTTCAGTCTAGGCGCTGTTCTTTAAGAGGACAGTGATGTAGCTAATCAGTCCAAGTGAAATGAAATAGAGGCAGAGATTGCTGGTCACATGAGTACGAGAGAATGGTGGTTTGACCTAACTTGATATGTTGAAGAGATTCTTATGAAACCAAGTTCTGCCTAGGTCTTGACAAATTCTTGCCTCATGGGTGTGATCTTCTAAGAAGAGACAGTGCTTATTTGGTCTGAGTGAAATTATGGAAGGAAGGTGGAGGTTGATGACAGTTCTGATCTACTGCAGGGTGTGACAGCGCTGCATTTGGCAGTGTACAAGTATGAGAACAGCCGAAGTTTGGAGATAACAAGGATATTGCTTGATTATGGTGCTGATGTGTGCATAAAAGCAGCAGTTCCACCATCAGCGCAGAAGATCTCAATCATCCGCAAAGACAAGAAGTCACCACATGGAGAGATTCTGCTGGAAACAAAAAGAATTAGTCTTGGCCAAAAGACTCCACTGCTCATAGCTTTGGAGTTGAAATCATCTCTCTATCTACGGGGTATTTTGACAACCATGCCATTTCCTGCAATATATGCATCTAGTCCCAATTTTGAGAATGCTGAAAACCAGTTGATTGGAGCACATTCAGCAGATTCCCTCAGGAATCAAGGGCTGAATGGATCTCTGATGCGGGTCGTCATTGGAAGCATTGATTTTACCTATTTACTTTTTGGAAGCAGATAGCATATACTAATCAGATTATGTGGATGATTTGATTAGATTGTTGCTGAATTCTTTTTTCCAGGCAGTTATCTGTCTTACTGGATAGCCGGGCATTTGTTAACTGTCTTATTTGTGTTGTTCTGAATGGTTTGAGCTTCTTACATGGGAACAGGGTGGGAGTATCGTCATTGGGATGACATGCTTAAGCTGCTGGCTGGAGCAACCATTGGTCACTATGGTGAGGTGAAAGAATCCACCTCAGCAAGCCCACTGGCTATTGTCCAGCACAATTGGGCCAAGGTTTTTGAAAGTGGGAAGCATGAGTTGGTTGAAGTCTGGGCAGAGGGTAAAAGCATTGAGGTGCTCAAGCTCCTACTATCTGGGGCATCGAAGGTGTACATCTCTTGCTCATGTTTCTTATGTAGCCAATACTGTTTTGCATTGAAAATGGGGTGTTCACACTTTGTCTCTCTGGGTGAATCTTGGTAGATCTTGAATTGCTTGCCTCTGTTAGCTAATTCAGCATGGAGAGTTTGCTTCGACATGTACTTCTTATGCACAACTGATGATAGAGTCTTGTTTTGCAAATGATATTTTATGTTTGGGGACCGACCTCATATCAAGGAGCTACACCTTAGTGGGCAGGTCTAGGCTGTTTCTTATTGCTGAAAACTGTCACTACAAATTATTTTGTTCATATCAGCAAAGCTTCAGTTGTCCCAAGTGAGACATGGCTCATGTTGACTTGGGATCTAGGTATCTGAAGGTATAGTGGATTATGTACAGGTCCTGAGTTTGAATCTGGAGGCTGCAGCATTATCATATTCCAGTAGGTTGGATCTCAATGAAGCATCCTTTAATGTGGTGAACGCAATGGTTGCCTTTCTTTACACTGGTGAGGTTGACCATCACTTCATGGAGCAGAGAGGTCTTGATCTTCTACTTGCAGCCCACAGGGTGAGAATTTGCCCCTTCTCTTCAGATGTACCTCAGGGCAGCAGTGTTCTACTATCTGTCATAATCAAGTCACAAATTTTGACATTGCTAACATTTTGGGTTGTCTTGCTCTCTCATTCCTGCATTGATATGTGAAAGAATTTCGTAGTGTCAGTTTGATTGAAATAAGTTGAGAATGAAATACTTAGTTTAGTGTACCATGAGTAAGTTGGCCTATTGTGCTTCCAGAGCACTATTTGTATGCAACCAACATAGTACAAAATGCAAGTGCTGATCCTCTAATGTTGGTGGATGTTGCAGTATGGCATAACGAGCTTGGTATCGCTTTGTGAGCACTCAATCCATGCTACACAAGGTAATGCAAAAACACAGAACTGATCCTTTGTCGTCAATTTTTTGCTTATGTGCGTTTGGAAGCCTGAATCTGTGTGCCTGCGATTGGATGTTCCTTCAGATAATTGGATAAAGCTACTGTCAGTGGCCTTGGAGTGCAACTCAGATAGTCTTGCACTTAAGTGTGCAAAATCAATTAAGGCAGTGATGGACAAGCGACATGAATATTCCCATGTTCTCAAGAAAAGCTTCTCAGATGCCCAATCCAACCCAGACCAGCAGCTATTTTTGAACTCGTAATTGGATTATATGGTTCCTTTGTGCAACTATGAATCAATTGTTCCTATATGTATGTCAATGTTGCTAATGAAAAACAAAGACGTCTAAGTCTCTGTCCTGTGGTTAATAAAAATCTTACAAGTATGGATGATCAAAACTGCAATGTGAGTTGAGGTGTGCAGAGCAAAAGGTTTGCTGCACATACGTAGCATGGACATCTGAACTGTTGAGAGCAACAGGCATACTGTAAGTTTCATGCACTCCAGCTTGATGGTCCACATCCTTGAACTTGGTTGAGATGTTAGTTGCTAAAAATCTTGTGAGAAATTTACTGAAGCAATTTGTAAATATCATGTACTTATTATGCCAACCCCACTGCTACAACATGATGTAAATTGGAAAATGCTTTCATAGATGTGCAATTGAGATTACTTGTATAAGGATTGAAAGGAGAGGACCTCTATAGAGCTTAGGCAACATAAGCCTTGTCAGCAAAAACTTTGCAAAAATTTGTCAACTTGTTTGGGAGTACCTAGGTAAAGAATATTTTTTGATAGATGGAGAAATAAGCCTCCTTCGTGTTAATTGTGGTACCAATGCGTTTCTTATGTTTGTAACGCTGTTGTAGAAGTTAATCCCGGAAAAGGATTTGTTTCTGTATAAGGTTAGTAATAATGATCACAATTGCAAGATGTATGAAATCCATCTT
>Ga0116229_10009759_pt1 | contig 14573 bp, 11 predicted proteins | sample S1TSphgellanicum_3_FD_87313 | JGI IMG/M metagenome (GOLD analysis project Ga0116229, IMG submission 87313) | Host-associated microbial communities from peat moss isolated from Minnesota, USA - S1T2_Fc - Sphagnum magellanicum MG | ecosystem: Host-associated > Plants > Peat moss > Unclassified... | reverse complement strand
CTTGCCGAGTTTGCGGCCGACGATCTTGCGCAAGGCGGCGCGGGCGGCGTCGGCGAGCGCCGAGTCGTCGCGGCGCAGCGGGGCGGGCAGATCGGCCAAAGCGGAGGCAAAATCACGGCAGAGGCGCTCGGTTTCCGGATCCTCCGGCTCGAACAGGCCGGGGGCGGTAACGCGCGCCTTGCCCATGATGCGGCCGGTGGCATCCACCGCCAGGCTGCCGACCACCACGCCGTTGAACAGCATGCGGCGGCGGGCGGCCATCACCCCGCCTTGCAGGGGCACCACACGGTTGCCATCCAGCGCCAGGCGGCCGACCGGGGCGCTGTCGGTGACCTGGGGTTTGCCCGGGAACAGAGTGAGGATGTCGCCATTCTCCAGCATCAGCGGGGTGGCGCCGAGTTCCTGGGCCAAAGCGGCATGGGCGGAGAGGTGGCGCCACTCGCCATGCACGGGCACCGCGTATTGCGGCCGCACCAGCCGATAGAGCCGCCGCAATTCGTCGCGCGCCGGGTGGCCGGAGACATGGACCATATGGTCGTCATCGGTCATCACCCGCACGCCGCGGCGAACCAGATTGTCCTGCACGGCGCCGATGGCCTTTTCGTTGCCCGGTATCATCCGCGACGAAAAAATCACCGTATCACCCTCCCCCAGGGCGATATTCGGGTGGGTATCGGCCGCTACCCGGGCCAGCGCGCTGCGGGCCTCGCCCTGGCTGCCGGTGATCAGGATCAGCAGATTATCATCGGGCACGTCATTGGCGGCATCTTCGGCGATGAATTGCGGCACGGTGGCGAGATAGCCGGTATCGCGCGCCGCCGCTTCCAGGTTGCGCAGCGAGCGGCCGACCAGGGCCACTGACCGCCCGGCATCGCGGGCGGCCAAAGCGACACTTTCCACCCGCGCCACGTTGCTGGCAAAGCAGGTGATGGCGATTCGGCCCTCGATGGATTTGATCAGGGTGGAGAGCGAGCGGCGCACATCGCCCTCGCTGCCGGAATGGCCTTCCACCAGCGCGTTGGTGCTGTCGCAGATCATCGCCAGCACGCCTTCGTCGCCAAGGGCGGAAAAGGCGGCTTCATCGGTGGGCGGGCCGACCAGAGGGTGCGGATCGAGCTTCCAGTCGCCGGTATGCACCACCAGCCCGTAGGGCGTGCGGATGGCCAAAGCCTGGGCTTCCGGCGTGGAATGCGCCACCCGGATGAATTGCAGGCGGAAGGGCAGCAGATCGAACGAGCCGCCCGGCGGAATCACGTGAATCTTCACGTCATTGAGCAGATGCGCCTCGCTGAGCTTGCGGCGCAGCACCGCGGCGGTGAACGGCGTGGCGTAGACCGGACAGCGCAGCTGACGCCACAGATGGGCCACGGCGCCCACATGGTCTTCATGCGCATGGGTGATCACCAGGCCAAGCAGCTTGTCGCGCCGCTCGGCGATATAAGCCGGATCCGGCATGATCACGTCGGCTTCCGGCAATTCGTTGCCACCGAACCCGATGCCGCAATCGATGGCGAGATATTTGCCGTCGCAGCGGTAGAGGTTGAGATTCATGCCGATCTCGCCCGTCCCGCCTAACGGCAGGAAAGATAATTCGCCTGTATGTGCGTCCATTAATCGCCTTCAATCGCTCTTGTTCTGTCGCGGGGTAGTCTGGGGGCGGGGTTTCTCACCGCCAGCATGCGCAATCCGTCCAGGGTCAAATCCGGGTCGATCCGGTCGAATATCTCGGTGCCTTCGGAGAATAGCGGCGCCAGGCCGCCAGTGGCGACGATCTTGGCCGGCGCCTCTATCTCGCGGCGAATACGGGTAACCAGGCCCTCGATCAGGCCGATATAGCCCCAGTAGACGCCTGACTGCATGGCCGCAACCGTGCCGGTGCCAATCACCGCCTGCGGCCGGCCAATGCCGATGCGCGGCAGGCGGGCGGCGGCCTGGTGCAGCGCCTCGATGGACAGGTTGATGCCTGGGGCAATGGCGCCGCCCAGATAGGCGCCATCATTGCCTACCACATCGAAGGTGGTGGCGGTACCGAAATCGATCACCACCAGCGCCTGCTTGAAATGGTGATAGGCCGCCAGCGCGTTCAGCAGCCGGTCGGCGCCCACATCCTCGGGGTTATCGACGCGGATATCGAAACCCCAATCCAGCGAGGCACGGGCCACCAGCGGTTCCACCATGAACCAGTCCCGGCACAGGCGGCGCAAATGGTAGAGGGCGGCGGGGACGACGGTGCCGATAACGGCGCCACTGACCAGATCGGGGCTTAATTTGCTGAAGCTGAGCAAGGTGAGCAACCAGACCGCATATTCGTCCGAGGTGCGCTGCGGTTCGGTGGCGATGCGCCAGATGCCGGCCCATTGGCGGCCATCATGCACGGCGAAGACCACGTTTGTGTTACCGGCATCGATCACCAGAAGCATCAGGCGGCTCCTTCGAGATGCAGGGCGGGTATGGTGTTTGCCGTCCCGGCGGGGAGGCCCAAAAACACCTCGCCACTGGAGATTGGCGCGGCGTGGCCGTGCAGCAAGACTTCGCCGGTTTGGGTGAGGCCGTTGAAGGCGCCGGCGATGGTTCGGCTGGCGGTGTGGATGGTAAGGGGCGTGCCCACGGGGTGGGCGTGGCTGAGCCAGTCTTGGACAATGACGCTGGTGGGTGCATCGGCGAGCCGATCGAACCCATCCAGCAGCGCGCGTGCCACCGCGGCCGGTGTGGCGCCTGGGGGCGGCAGGCAGGCAGTCGGCCGGCCGGGAATATCCGGCGCCTGCGCCAGATTGGCGCCGATGCCGATGACCAGCCAGGCGAGGCCGCCTTCCGGCGAGACAGTGCTGTCGATCAGGATGCCACCGAGCTTGGCGCCGTTCAGCAGCAGATCGTTCGGCCATTTCAGCATCAGGCCGCCGGCATAGGGGCTGAGCGCGCGATGCAGGGCGAGGCCGGCCAGCAGCGCCCATCTTCCTGGCTCCAATGGGGCGTTCGGAGCGGGCCTGAGCAGGGCGGAAAAATTCAGGTTGCCGGCGGGCGCTGCCCAGTGCCGGCCACGGCTGCCGCGGCCGGCGCTCTGGGTTTCGGCGATGATCGCCAGCCGGCCGGGGTCGCCAGCCTGGGCGGCGGCGATCGCCGCATCCTGGGTGGAGGCAAGGCTTTGGTATGTCTGCACACGCCAGAGCGGCGGCGCAGGCTGGGTCATTCGAACAACGCCTTTGCGGCCTGGGCGGCGGCGCCGAGGAACGGGGCGGGGAAGACGACGAAGATCAGGGTGAAAATGCCGGTGGACATGGCGACGAAGGAGAGCGAGGCGGAACGTGCATCGAACATGTCCTCGGCGGGGTCGAAGAACATCACTTTGATGATGCGCAGATAATAGAAGCAGCCGACCACGCTGGTGAGAACGCCGATAATGGCCAGTTTCCACATGCCGGCATCGATGGCGGCGCGGAAAATCAGCAATTTGCCGAAGAAGCCGGCCATTGGCGGGATGCCGGCCATGCTGAACATGAAAATGGCCATCAGGGCGGCGAGCGGCAGATCGTTCTTGGCCAGCCCGCCAAGATCGCTGATCTTTTCCACCGCCAAGCCACGGCGCCGCATCGCCACGATGCAGGCGAAGGATCCGGCGGACATCACCACATAGGTGAGCAGATAGAGCAGCACGCCACGCACGCCGGATTGCGTGCCGGCGGCGAGGCCGATCAGTGCGTAGCCCATATGGCCGATGGAGGAATAGGCCATCAGCCGCTTGATGTTTGTCTGCGCGATGGCGGCAAAGCTGCCGAGCAGCATCGAGGCGATGGCGATGAGCACGATGATCGGCTGCCATTCGATAGCGATGTGGCCGAACGGGCCGAACATCACCCGCAAAAGCACCACGAAGGGGGCGACTTTCGGCGCGGTGCTCATGAAGGCGGTAACCGAGGTGGGCGCGCCTTCATAGACATCCGGCGTCCACATATGGAACGGCACGGCGGAGAGTTTGAAGGCCAGGCCGGTGATGATGAAGGCGATGCCGACAACCAGCCCGGTGGAAACGCCGGCGGGATCGGTCACCGCCTGGGCGATATGGGAAAAATCCATCGAGCCGGAAAAGCCGTAGGTGAGCGAAATGCCATAGAGCAAGAGGCCGGATGCCAAGGCGCTGAGGACAAAATATTTCAGTCCGGCTTCGGAGGATCGCACATCCTCGCGGGCAAACGCCGCCAGCACGTAGATCGCCAAAGATTGCAGTTCCAGGCCCATATACAGCGTCATCAGATTGGAGGCGGAAGCCATGACCATCATGCCGACCGTGCTGAACAGTATCAGCACCGGGAATTCGAACCGGCTGATGTTCTGGCGCTGATTGTAATCGAGCGAGAGGATGGCGCAGAGCGCGGAGCCGCCCAGGATCAGCAGTTTGGCGAATTTGGCGAAAGCGTCGCTGGTGAAAAGGCCATCATAGCCGACCGCACTCGGCGCGCCGATGACCAGAACCGCGGTGATGGCGAAAGCAGCCAGCGTGAGCATGGTGCATATCAGCGTGCTGTCGCGCTTTTGCGCGACGCCGATCAGCAATATGGCAAGGCCGCTGATGGAGAGCACCAGTTCGGGGAGGGCAAGGGACCAGTTCATCGTGCAACTCCGGCGAACTGGCTGGCGTGATGTGCTGCGTTCATCGCCTGCTGATGCGACTGCACCATGGCGCCAACACTGGCATCGAAAAACCCGGTGAAGCTGGCGGGGTAGATGCCGAGCCACAACGTGAGAATGGCGAGCGGGGCGAAAATGGCGATTTCACGCGGCGAGAGATCGAGAATGGATTTCAGATCCGGCTTGGTAATCTTGCCGAAAATGATTCGGCGATACAGGAACAGCATATAGGCAGCGCCCAGGATCATGCCAAAGCTGCCGAGCAAAGCGAGCCAGATATTCACCTGGAAGGCGCCGACAAGAACCAGAAATTCGCCGACAAAGCCGGCGGTGCCTGGCAGGCCGATGGAGGCCATGGTGAACAGCAGGAAGGCGAAGGCGTAGAGCGGCATGCGGTCGCCCAGCCCGCCATAGCGGGCGATTTCGCGGGTGTGCATGCGATCATAAATCACCCCGACACAGAGGAACAAGGCGGCGGAGACCACGCCATGCGAGATCATCTGAAACAGCGCGCCATCGATGCCTTGCACATTGAAGGTGAAAATACCAATCACCACCACGCCCATATGAGCGACGGAGGAATAGGCGATGAGTTTCTTCATATCCTCCTGCGCCAGGGCAACCAGCGAGGTGTAGATCACCGCGACCACGCCCAAAGTGAACATCAGCGGCGCGAAATGCTGGGCTGCTTCCGGCAGCATCGGCACCGAGAAGCGCAGGAAGCCATAGGCGCCCATTTTCAGCAGCACGCCGGCCAGAATGACCGAACCGGCGGTGGGCGCTTCCACATGCGCATCCGGCAGCCAGGTATGCACCGGCCACATCGGCACTTTCACCGCGAAGGACGCGAGGAATGCCAGGAACAGCCAATATTGCATGTGGTAGCTGAAAGGCGTGTGCATCAGCACGGTGATGTCGGTTGTGCCGGCCTGACGCCACATGGCGAGCAAGGCCAGCAGCATCAGCACCGAGCCGGCAAAGGTGTAGAGGAAGAATTTGATCGAGGCATAGACGCGGCGCGGGCCGCCCCAGATGCCGATGATAAGATACATCGGGATCAGCACGCCTTCGAAGAACATGTAGAACAGCAGGAAATCGGTGGCGGAGAACATGCCCACCATCATGGTTTCCAGGATCAGGAACGCGGCCATGTATTCGCGCACGCGGATTTTGACCGAGTCCCAGCTCGCCAGAATGCAAATCGGCGTAAGGGCGGTTGAGAGCAGCACGAACAGCACGGAAATGCCATCCACGCCCATGCGGTAGCCGATGCCGAATTCCGGCAGCCAGCTGACGCTTTCGGCGAATTGATAGCCGGGCTGGCGAAGATCGAAGCGGGTCCAGAGCACCAGCGAGATCAGGAAGGTGATCAGGCTGGTCCAGAGGGCGGTCCACCGGGCATTGCCGGCGATTGCGGCTTCATCGCCACGCAATGTCATCAGAATGATCACGCCCACGATCGGCAGAAAGGTGACCAGGGAGAGAACGGGGAAGCCGGCGGCGTTGATATCGGTCACTGGGCTCACCGGATAATCAGGAAGAGGCTGAGCATGACCACGAGGCCGATCAGCATGGTGAAGGCATAGACGGCGATCGATCCTGTCTGGATACGTACCACCTGCCCTGCCCCACCTTCGGCCAGGCTGGCGAGACCATTCGGCACGCCATCGATGATCTGCGCATCACCGATTTTCCAGAACTCGCGGCCGAGCCACAAAGCGGGGCGGACGAAGATGAGATCGTAGAGCTCGTCGAAATACCATTTGTTGAGCAGGAAACGGTAGATCGGGCCGAAGCGCTGGGCGAGTTTTTCCGGGATGGCAGGGTTGATGATGTAGAACAGATAGGCCAGGGCGATGCCCAAAATACCGGTGGCGGTAGGCAGGATGCCGATAAGGAACGGCGTGCGTTCGATCTGTTCCAGAACATGATTGGCGTCGGCGGTGAAAATGGCGCCCTGCCAATAGGCGGCGTTGGCGTCACCGATGAATTTGGCGTGCAGCAGCCAGCCGGCGAACACCGCGCCGAAGGAGAGCAGAACCAGCGGGCCCCACATGGTGATGGGGCTTTCATGCACATGCTCCATGGTATGCGCATCGGCGCGCGGCTTGCCATGGAAGGTCATGAACAGCAGGCGCCAGGAATAGAAGGCGGTGAGGAAAGCGGCCAGCGTGCCGCAGACAAATCCATACATGCCGATCGGCGTGCCGGCCGCATAGGTGGATTCCAGAATGGCATCCTTCGACCAATAGCCGGCGAAATACGGTATGCCCGCCAAAGCGAGGCTGCCGAGCCACATGCAGCCATAGGTGATGGGAATTTTGCGCCAGATGCCGCCCATGCGGCGCATATCCTGCTCATCCGACATCGCATGGATCACCGAACCGGCGCAGAGGAACAGCAACGCCTTGAAGAAGGCGTGGGTGATCAGATGGAACATCGAGGCCTGGTAGGCGCCCACGCCGGCGGCCATGAACATGTAGCCGAGCTGCGAGCAGGTGGAATAGGCGATCACCCGTTTGATGTCGGTTTGCACGCAGCCGATGGTGGCGGCGAACAGGCAGGTGGTGGCGCCGATGAAGGTGACGAACATCAGCGCGCCGGGCGCGAATTCCATCAGCGGCGACATGCGCGACATCAGGAACACGCCGGCGGTGACCATGGTGGCGGCATGGATCAGCGCGGAGACAGGGGTGGGGCCCTCCATCGCGTCCGGCAGCCAGGTGTGCAGCAGGATTTGGGCGGATTTGCCCATCGCGCCGATGAACAACAAAAAGCCCATCACTTCATAGGCGCGCGGTTCGATGCCGAAAATGCTATAGGTGTCGTTCATGTGCTGGGGGATGGCGGCGAAGATGGTGGGGAAATCCACCGCGCCGAATTTGGCGAAGATCAAGGCGATGCCGACAGCGAAAGACAGATCGCCGACACGATTGACAACCATTGCCTTGATGGCGGCACGGCAGGCGGCAGGCCGGTCGTACCAATAGCCAATCAGCAGATAGCTGGCGAGGCCGACACCTTCCCAGCCGAAAAACAGCTGAACCAGATTATCGGCGGTGACCAGCATCAGCATCGCGAAGGTGAACAAGGAGAGATAGGCGAAAAACCGCGAGGTGGTGTAATGCTCGTGGCCCATATAGCCAATGCTGTAGATATGGATCAGCGTGGCAACGCAGGTGACCATCGCCACCATGGTGACGGACAGCGAATCATAGCGCAGCGCCCAATCGAGGCTGAAATTACCGGCGGCAATCCAGGTGCCGATATCCACCACGCCGTTCGGCACGCCGGCAAAGATATGCTGGTACCAGGCGGTGACGCCACAGATTGAGGCCAGCAGCATGCAGATGATGGTGACCAGCTGGGCCGCGCGGTCGCCGATGATGCGGCCGGCGAAGCCGCATACCAGCGAGCCCAGCAGCGGGGCGAAGACGGCGATAGAGGTGATCATCTTCAGCCCTTCATCATCGTCACGTCCTCGACCTCGATCGAGCCGCGATTACGGAAATAGACCACAATGATCGCAAGCCCGATGGCCGATTCCGCAGCTGCAACAGTCAGGACGAACATGGCGAAAACCTGGCCGGCGAGATCGTTCAATGCCGAGGAGAACGCAACCAGATTCAGATTCACCGCCAGCAGGATGAGTTCGATCGACATCAGGATGACGATGACGTTTTTCCGGTTGAGGAAAATGCCGAACACACCGAGCACCAGCAGGATGGCGCTGACAGTGAGGTAATGGCCGAGGCCGATGGAGAGTGCGCCTTCGGGCATGGGTTAATGCTCCCCTTCGGCGTGGTGGTGGGCTTCATCTTCGTGATGCCCCTCTTCTTGATGCAGCGCTCGCAAAGCCGGCGCCGGCTTTGGGCGATAGATGCCGAGTTCCTGCACGCCGGCGCCGCTGCGCAATTGCAGCACTTCCAGTGTATCGGCCACGCGGCGCTCCTGCTGGCGGGTGATGTTCTGGCGTTTGGCGGTATGCCGTTCCCGATGCGTCAGCACGATGGCGCCGATCATCGCCACCAGCAGGATCAGGCCTGAGAGCTGGAACAGCAGGAGATAGTGAGTGTAGAGCACTTCGCCGATCGCCCGGGTGTTCTGGGTTTCGCTGGGCATCTTGGAGAGCCGCAATACCGGCGCATCGGCCGATATCTGCCAGCCGAGCAGAACGCTTAACAGCTCGACGAACAGAACCGCGCCCACCGTGGCACCGACGGGTGCGTAGCGCTGAAACCCTTCGCGCAGGGCGACGAAATCCACATCCAGCATCATCACCACGAACAGGAACAGCACGGCAACGGCACCGACATAGACGATCACCAGGATCATCGCCAAAAACTCGGCGCCGGCGATCAGGAACAGGGCGGACGCGTTGAAGAACGCCAGAATCAGGAACAATACCGAATGCACGGGATTGCGGCTGCTCACCACCATCGCCGCCGATGCCAGCAGGATGGCGGAAAACACATAGAAGAAGAAACCCGCGATCATCGGTAGGGGGCGTCCAGTTCCAGCCGTTTGGCGATTTCGGATTCCCAGCGGTCTCCGTTTTCCAGCAGCTTGTCCTTGTTGTACATCAGCTCTTCGCGGGTTTCGGTGGCGAATTCGAAATTCGGGCCCTCGACGATGGCATCCACCGGGCAGGCTTCCTCGCACAGGCCGCAATAGATGCATTTGGTCATGTCGATATCGTAGCGCGTGGTGCGGCGTGAGCCATCCTCGCGCGGCTCGGCTTCGATGGTGATGGCGTAGGCCGGGCAGATCGCCTCGCATAATTTGCAGGCGATGCAGCGCTCTTCGCCGTTCGGGTAGCGGCGCAAGGCATGCTCGCCCTTAAAGCGCGGGCTGAGCGGCCCCTTCTCATAGGGGTAGTTGATGGTGACTTTCGGCTTGAAGAAATACCGAATGGTGATGGCCATGCCGGAGAGCAGCTCCCACATCACCAGACGCCAGGCGGATTTTATGCTTATCGCCATCTGTGCACCTTCAGGCCGCGCCATTCGGCAACAAGCCGGTGATTTCGAGGAAGCCGGCAGTGAGCACCAGCCAGATCAAGGAGAGCGGCAGAAACACCTTCCAGCCGAGACGCATCAACTGGTCGTAGCGATAGCGGGGGAAGGTGGCGCGCACCCAGAAGAAGAAGAACATGATGCAGCAGATTTTGCCGAACAGCCAGAAAATGCCCGGGATGAAGGTAAGGCCCAGCGGGGCCTGCCAGCCACCCAGAAACAGCACGCTGGCGAGCGCCGACATCATGATCATGTTGGTATATTCGCCGAGATAGAACAGCGCGAACGACATCGCGCTATATTCAACGAAGAAACCCGCCACCAGCTCGCTTTCGCCTTCCGGCAGATCGAACGGGGCGCGATTGGTTTCCGCCAGCATGGAAATCAGGAACACCACGAACATCGGCAGCAGCGGGAAGCAGAACCAGACATGGCTTTGCGCGCGCACGATATCGTTCAAATTCAAGCTGCCGACGCAGAGCATGACGGTGACCAGAACGAAGCCGATCGATACTTCGTAACTCACCATCTGCGCGGCCGAGCGCATGGCGCCGAGAAACGCGTATTTGGAGTTGCTGGCCCAGCCGGCGACCACCACGCCATAGACGCCGAGCGAGCTGATGGCAAAGAGATAGAGGATGCCGACATTGATGTTGGCGACCGCCCAGCCATCATTTACCGGGATCACCGCCCAGGCCAGGCAGGCGAGGATAAAGGTGAGCATCGGCGCCATCAGGAACAGCGCCCGGCTGGCGCCGGCGGGGATGATGGTTTCCTTGGTGAAAACTTTTACCGCATCGGCAAAAGGCTGCCACAGCCCGAACGGCCCGACGCGGTTAGGCCCACGGCGCAGTTGGAACGCGCCAAGCGCCTTGCGTTCGAAATAGGTGGCATACGCCATGCAGATCAGCACCGGCACCAGGATCGCCAAGGTTTCGGCGATGGTCAGGATCAGTGTGCCGAGTATGGTATCGGAGAAGAAGTGATGCACGCGCGCTACTCCGCGGCCACGGCCAAGGGGCTTGGCGCGATGCGCGAACATTCCGCCATGGTGAGGCTCGCGCGGCTGATGGCGTTGGTCTGATAGTAATCTGGCACCGCCGGGATGAAGGCGGCGCTGCCGAGCGCGCCAGCCGAGGCGGGCGGGGTATGATCACCGGCACCGAAACGCGCCAGGCCGATGCGGCCAAACACCGGGTTGGCGCGTTCCAGCCTGGCACGTAGCCCATCCAGATCGTCATACGGCAAAGCATGGCCGATAGTGGCGCTGAAAGCGCGCAGAATGCGCCAATCCTCCCGCGCATCGCCGGGCGGAAACAAAGCGCGATAGCCCCGCTGCACCCGGCCTTCGGTGTTCACATAGGTGCCGTTCTTTTCGGTGTAGGCGGCACCTGGAAGGATCACATCCGCGCGGGCGGCGCCGCGGTCGCCGTGGTGGCCTTGATAGACAACGAAGGTATCGGCGCCGATGCGGGCGGTATCGAATTCGTCAGCACCCAGCAGCCAAAGAAGATCGACGCCGCCTTCCATCATGCCGGCCAGATCGAGCGCGCCTGGCCCAGGCAGGAAGCCGAGATCGAGCGCGCCGACGCGCGCGGCGGCAATGTGCAAGATATTGAAGCCGTGCCATTCCGGCGTGAGGGCACCGATAGAGGCGGCCAGTTTCCAGGCCTGTGACAGCACGGCCGCGCCATCCGGGCGGGCCAGGGCGCCCTGCCCCAGAATCACCATTGGCTGCTTGGCGTCGCGCAGCGAGGATGCAAAATCGTGGCTGCCATCGAGCAGTGATGCGAAGGCATCGGGCGTGTCGCCAAGATGGGTGAATTTATAGGTAAGATCGGCATGTGCGCCGATCAGCCCGATGGGCAGACGGCCCGCCATGGCCAAATAGCGCTTGCGCAGGCGGGCATTCAGCACGGGCGCCTCGCGGCGGGGATTGGTGCCGATCAGCAGAATGGCATCCGCCGCATCAATGCCGGCAATGGTGCTGTTGAACAGATAGAAGTCGCGGCTGCTTGCATCCAGCCTGGCGCCATCCTGGCGGCAATCCAGATTCTGCGAGCCAAGGGCTGCGAGCAGATCTTTCAGCGCCATCATGCTTTCGGCATCGCATAGATCACCGGCGAGCGCGCCGATGCGCGCACCTGGCAGGCCCTGCAGTTTGGCGGCGATGGCGCCAAAAACCTCCTGCCAGCTGGCGGGCCGCAATTTTCCGGCCTCACGCAACCAGGGCTTGTCCAGCCGCCGGCGTTTCAGGCCGTCCACCGAAAAGCGGGATTTGTCGCCAAGCCATTCCTCGTTGATCTCGTCATTCACCCGGGGAAGAATGCGCAGCACTTCCGGGCCGCGCGAATCCACCCGGATAGGCGTGCCGAGCGCATCCAGCACATCGACGCTATCGGTTTTTTGCAGCTCCCAGGAGCGGGAGACGAAAGCGTAGGGTTTGCTGGTGAGCGCGCCGACCGGGCAGATATCGATCAGATTGCCGGACAGCTCAGAGGTGAGCGCGTGCTCCACATAGGTGCCAACCTCCATGTTCTCGCCGCGCGCGGTGGCGCCCAGTTCCGGCACGCCGGCAATTTCGGTGGCGAAGCGGATGCAGCGCGTGCACTGGATGCAGCGCGTCATCACGGTTTTTACCAGCGGCCCGAGATTCTTGTCTTTCACCGCGCGCTTGTTCTCGGCGTAGCGCGAATGATCCATGCCGTAGGCGTAGGATTGGTCTTGCAAATCGCATTCGCCGCCCTGGTCGCAGATCGGGCAATCGAGCGGATGGTTGATCAGCAAAAATTCCATCACCCCGCGTCGCGCCTGGCGCACCATGGGGGTGTCGGTTTTCACCACCATGCCTTCAGCGACCGGATAGGCGCAGCTGGCAATCGGTTTCGGCGCCTTTTCGATTTCCACCAGGCACATACGGCAATTGCCGGCAACAGAGAGGCGTTCATGATAGCAGAAGCGCGGTATTTCGCGGCCTGCCTGTTCGCAGGCCTGCAGCACGGAACTGCCGGACTCCACATCTATCTCGGTGCCGTCAACAACTAGCTTGACCATGCCCAAATCCCAATTATTCCGCGGCGATCGGCAGATTGACCGGAGTTGCGGCAAGCGGACCGCCGCGATAGGCGGCGATTCGTGACTCGATCACCGGGCGGAAATGGCGGATCAGCCCCTGGATCGGCCAAGCGGCGGCATCGCCCAGGGCGCAGATCGTGTGGCCTTCCACCTGCCTGGTTACCTGTTCCAGCATGTCGATCTCGGCGGATTCGGCGCGGCCTTCCACCATGCGGTACATTACCCGCATCATCCAGCCAGTGCCTTCCCGGCAGGGCGTGCATTGGCCGCAGCTCTCATGCTTGTAGAATTTCGACAGCCGGGCGATGGCACGGACCACATCGGTGGATTTGTCCATCACGATCACCGCCGCGGTGCCAAGGCCGGATTTCACCTCGCGCAGGCTGTCGAAATCCATCAATATGGTATCGCAGGTTTCCTTCGGCATCAGCGGCACCGATGATCCGCCAGGGATCACCGCCAGCAGATTATCCCAGCCGCCACGCACGCCGCCGGCATAGCGATCGATCAGCTCGCGCAACGGAATGCCGAGTTCCTCCTCGACATTGCACGGCTTGTTCACATGGCCGGAAATGCAGAACAATTTCGTGCCGGCATTTTTCGGCCGGCCAAGCGCGGAAAACCAGGCGGCGCCACGGCGCAGAATGGTCGGTGCAACGGCAATGCTTTCTACATTATTCACCGTGGTCGGGCAGCCATACAGGCCCACCGCCGCGGGAAAAGGCGGTTTCAGGCGCGGCATGCCTTTTTTGCCTTCAAGGCTTTCCAGCAAGGCGGTTTCCTCGCCGCAAATATAGGCGCCGGCACCGCGATGCAGATAGAGATCAAAATCCCAGCCGCTGCCGCAGGCATTCACGCCGATCAGCCCGGCATCATAGGCTTCGTCGATCGCCGCCTGAAGATTGAGATATTCGTTATAAAATTCGCCGCGGATATAGATATAGGCGGCGTGCGCGCCCATGGCGAAACTGGCGATCAGGCAGCCTTCGATCAGCTTGTGCGGATCGTGGCGGATAATATCACGATCCTTGCAGGTGCCAGGCTCGCTTTCATCGGCATTCACCACCAGATAGGCGGGCCGCCCATCGGAGACTTTCGGCATGAACGACCATTTCATGCCGGTGGGGAAGCCAGCGCCACCGCGGCCGCGCAGGCCGGATTCCTTCATCTCATCGATGATGGCGGCACGGCCACGCAACAATATCTCGGCGGTGCCGTCCCAATCGCCGCGCGCACGGGCACCGGCCAGGCGCCAATCATGCTGGCCGTAGAGATTGGTGAAAATGCGATCGCGGTCGTGCAGCACAGGGTTACTCCGTGACCAGAGTGAGTGTGGTCGGGCCACCCTCGGGGGCCGAGGTGATCCGGCCGATCATCGAACCCGGCTTTGGCGGCGCCTCGCCACGCTTGAGCGACTCGAGCAGTTTCTCGGTGAGCGGGCCGTCCATGTCCTCGTAAAAATCATTGTCGATTTGCAGGATCGGCGCATTCACGCAGGCACCGAGACATTCCACCTCGCTCATCGTGAACAACCCATCCGCGCTCGTCTCGTGCCAACCCTTGATGCCCGTTACCTTGCGGCAGGCCGCGACCACCGCATCCGATCCGCGCAGCCAGCACGGCGTGGTCGTGCAGAGTTGCAGATGGTATTTGCCGATCGGGGAGGTATTGAACATGAGATAGAAGGTCGCGACCTCATAGACGCGGATCGGTGGCATGCCGAGAAGATTTGCGATCGCGTCCATCGCGACGCGCGGTATCCAGGCGCTGCCGGTCCGCCGGCCCATCTGACGCTGCGCGATGTACAGGAGCGGAAGCACCGCGCTCGCCTGTTTTCCCACCGGGAATTTCGCGATCGCG
>Ga0116229_10009757_pt1 | contig 14575 bp, 19 predicted proteins | sample S1TSphgellanicum_3_FD_87313 | JGI IMG/M metagenome (GOLD analysis project Ga0116229, IMG submission 87313) | Host-associated microbial communities from peat moss isolated from Minnesota, USA - S1T2_Fc - Sphagnum magellanicum MG | ecosystem: Host-associated > Plants > Peat moss > Unclassified... | reverse complement strand
TTCTTGTGACAAGAACCTTGGAGAGTTCTTGATGTTGTGTTTTGTGTTGTGAGCATTATGTTGTACTTTCCTTTCAATAAAAATTTATGTTTGCACTTGAGTAGATCTCCTATTTGTTAACATATGGCACCCACTTGTTAATCAATGGTGGCCACCATTAGTGTTGTTAACTCATTGAACTCCACCAATGTGAAATCAGTTAAGATCTTGAATAACCCTGGGGTTGCACGCACAATAATAAGTACATCTCGAATTCCCATGCCAAGATCCACTAATTGGCCTACACCCTCCTCTAACTCATTGGCATTAAACATGTTAAATGAATTAGTAACAACAACTACACATGCAAAAGCACATTGCCTTTGCGTATCCATGTTAACAAATAATTGTTCCAAGATCTCATCAACATTTGAAGAGAAGTTAGAAGATGAGGCCATGAACTCCAAGTGAAAATACCCTTCATAAATTAAATGAAAAGAGCAAGAATGTGGAAGGTGCTTTCATTTATATAATCCTCATCTATAAAACAACTTATGGGTTTAAAATAAAGGTAGTGGATAAGCTTTTTGCACTAAAGTTGACATTAAGGATTTTGGGTTATAGTTGTATGGATTAGGGGGATTTGGATTAAGGTTTTGATAGCCCTTAGGTTTTGGAGTGGGGTAGATGCAAGTTAAGGTGGCTCAAAAGTGGCAAAAGTCCCAATCTCAAAAGTCCATATTTTAACATTAAAATTGAAAAAAAGTTTAAAATAATTTCAAGTGGGCTTTATGTGGTGATTAATCAAGTAATAAAGTCCATATGAAAGGCTACCTATCTAGACAATTCTTTGACATACATGTTAGGGGGAAAAAAATATCAATCCAATAAAAAGTGACCAAAATAAAGACTTAAGAAAATAAGGTCTAGATTTGGTCATTCAAAAGTTCATAGTTATTTGTTGATTAAAGTTTTTGTTGTAATTCTTTTCAATCCATTTTTTTTTTCGATCAAGTATCATATGTTGAGTCTTTATAAAAAATATTGAAATGAAATCATAACAAAAAATGCATTTGAATGCTAATGTTGAACTTAGACCATAATTCATATGTTCACTTTAAAGTTCAATACTATATGATTGGTGTATGTTTATTGAATTTCACTCCTCTAAATATTCTTCTTCAAGCTGAAAATCCTAATTCATAAATATTTTTGTCAAATTGATGATTTTACAATGTGTTTGTAACATTTGAGTAAAGTACACTTTGCAAAAAGTCCAAAAAAAAAACAAAAAGTGAACCACCTTAATGTGCATTCACTCAATGAACAAGATAGGACCTAAAGTTATACCCACCTAGGCAACCCCCCAAGTAATTCCTATATAACTCCTATGTGCCCCCATAAATAAACCCCTTAGGTTTCATATAGAACATTTTGATTTGCATTTTTCATTTTGGGGTTTAGGAATGTGAATAAGGTTAGGGATTTGGATATTGATTTTGGATTATGATTTTGGTAGCTTTTACATAACCCTTTCCAAATTGTACTTTATGAATAACCCTAACCAAGGTAAGCATCTTTAAGATAATCTTTGAGTACCCCTCTACGTAGCTCCAAAAATAACCACTTATGTAACCCCATAAGGTATCTCATAACTTAAGAAGTCCATAGGTAGTCTCCTAAAAAGCCCCTTAGGTAGCCCCAAAAAAGCTCCTAAGTAACTTCCTATGTAACCTTATAACCTTAAGTATCCTCTAATTTAAGAATTCCCTAGGTAACCCCCAAGTAACCCCTAAATAGTACCTAAGGTAACTTGTAAATAGTCACTTCGACCACCCCTCAGTAAGCCCCTATGAGACCCCATAAGTAACCCCTAGGTATTCTATAACTCAAAAAGTCCATAGGAAGTTGCTTATACCCCTTAGGTGGCCCCAAAATAACCCCCAAAGTAGTCACAAAACAGCCCTAGTATAGCCTCTAAATAGCTCCCTGGATAACCCCCAAATAATAGCCTGAATAGTCCCTAAACAGCTCCCATAGGTCATCCCTCAATACCCTTGATAAAGAGCCCCTAAATATCCTGTCAATAGTCCCCCCATAAGGAGCCCCTAAGTATCCCCTCAATAATCCCCCCACACAGAGCCCCTAAGAATCCCTTCAATAGTCCCCCATACGTAGCCCCTAGGCATCCCTTCAATAGCAACCCATAAGTAGCCCCTAGGTACCCCTTCAATAGCCCCTCATAAGTAGCCCCTATATATCTCCTAACATAAAAAATCCTTAATCTACCCATATTTAGCCCATGGCTAGGCAGGTAGGTAGCCGCTAGATAACTAGGTAGGTAGGCCCAAGTACACTTCACCCATACTAGGTAGCCCCTGGTCTGTGGCCACAGCAGTCACTTTTGAAGACTATATCCTGTGTTTTCTGGTCCTGATTATTCTTCACTTTAAGGATAGCTCAAAAAGGGCGGATATGAGGGACAGTCAGGATCAAAGTGAGGCTGAAACTCAGGATTACTTTACGGATAACTTTATTGGTCTAGAGCAGTCTTCTCCCTACTGCCGGACACGACCAACATCTCCCACAAAGTTTGGGGCTAAATTATTGTTCTCTCGTGGTGAAGTTTGCACAATTTTTCCCTTCCACAAACAAAGAGTCTCTAAATGATTTTTTTTCTGCTTTTCTTTTTACATTCCACTGCCAATTGACAAATATTTTGTGTAGTGTGAGCCTGATAAGTCAAATCTGAATATATATATATATATGTATAAATATAGTTATTCTAATATTTAATTAATCAATTTACTGAGCAAAAATTGAATCTTTTTTCCAGCATTTTGGACTACATAGAGGATGATCATGGACTGCAAAATCAGGGAAAATATTCTAAATTCGCAATATTTAGACAGAAGGTTCCTAGAGTTTGCCAAATCAAAGCAAGATTCTAATTTTTTTCTACTTCCCCTTTGATGTGTAGCCTCATTTGGTTCATTCCAGTGTCATGTGTGTAAATGGTTTGGGACTTACACTCCGTGCAAGTGTAAATGTAAAAAATACAAAACATGTAAATGTAAGTGTAAAAATAAATATGTTTATGTAGTTTTATGCAGTCCAATAAAATAATGTATATATATATATATATATGATTTTACATGACCATGCAAAATAATGTAAATATATAACAATGTAAAAAATGTGATTTTTACTTGAGGAGGGGAGATTTCATGATGTTTTTAATGATAAGTCAGCTTAATGACCCATTGCAAAAAAAAAAACTATCAAATATATGCTCACAACTAATTCATATGACTTTCCAAGAAGGTCTGGTCATTAAAGATATATATATAATTATTTTATAAAGTAAGAGAAACAACACTAGAATCCTGAGTTTGATCATAAATAGGGTGAGATTCAAAAAAATAAAAAACATTAGCATTCAGGGGTGGGGGGACATCAGTTTTTGTGGTGAATTGAGTTTCACCTTGTCTTTCATTTTTCTTTAGCGCCTCCACTGTTACTGCATATATTTTCACTGCTCCTACTTGTAAAGATACTATAATTAGTCTTGAACCTTCTGCATTAAATGCTGATTTCTAGCATTTCATTCCCAGATTTAATAAAATTTCCCTACTTTATGGATACCCCTGAAAGAAAGGTTTGGGGCGAAAAGAGGCCCAAAGACAAGATAACTTTACAAATAATTTTAGTATTTACACTTACATTCCCCAAAACAACAGTTTGACAAGTGTATTTGACAAATATTTACACTGGCCTCATGTAAGTGTAAAAAATTTGGACATGTATGTGTAAATGATTTACATGTACACTGGATTTACACACCATATATACGACTATTGACACTTACATGCACAAGACTGGTTCATTCCTCTTGTGGATGATGGCCATTCACCAACCACAAATTGGGGGAGAAAAAAAAACCATGTCAATGTTGTACAAAGTTTTTTTTTTCTCCAATTTTATGATGTAGTCACACTGGCGATCATCATCAACAAGAGGAGATAACCAAAATTGGCTACAGGACAGAGAGGAAAGGCAAAAATTTTAAGAAATTGGTTATATTTTGACAACCTGCTGGAATATATCAAGTCTAAATATTGCAATTTCTTGAAAAAAAAACCCTTGAAATCTGGCTACTTTGGCCCATTTTTTTCACAAAAAACCTTTGTATGAGTTGCACTAAATTTAGTGTAGAAAATTAGTCAAGTGAAGAATTTGGCCCCAACCTTTGACCAACTTTTTTTTTTCCAGCATGGTTTTTAATTGGGTCTGATTGTTTGGACTACCTACCATTTACAGCCGACCTACTGCAACCTGCTGCAGGCGATCGGTTTTTGACATGGAGAAATACGGCCGACCTACTACAGCCGGAGGATTTTTGACTTGGAGAGATTTTGACATCTAGTTTGAGCTCAGTTGATGTCCTGTAAATTCTCCATTTTCCTTTTTCTTATTCCTTTGTACATTTTCCAAAACAACTGTGTGTTTATAAATAAAGTTTTGCAGGGTTGCATCATCATTTACGTTGTCATCGACTTGGGAAGTTGGCGACGCAGTTACAAAGAGGGTGGTGTCGTCACTAGAGCTTTTGACTATGCAGTGTCTGTCCGATCCGATCGACCCAGCTATTTAGTCGCGAGGTCTTCAACAGATCTGATCATCACTGCAGCATCAGCACCAGCAGCCAAAGCAGCCAGTTCGGTAACAGGACTAGAACTACTCGAGATCAGCAAAGATAAGCAAGCTTCTTCTGCAATAGGTATCCCAATCCATAATTGCGGTATTAAGCCCAGGTCAAAAATATTATCAGGTCTAAAACCACATTCATCATTTTCTAGTGATCACAAATTCAATACATATTACACTCAATAGTGCATGTACAAGCAGTTTTTTTGTCATTTGGATTGTGCAGGCTGCTGCATGCTGCAGCACTAGTGTGTCGAGAGCACTACATTCTTGAATTATTTATACGATCTGCTCCTTTCATCGATGAGCTGCAGTAATTATTGCTAGCTAGCTGCCTAGCTTGCTTTTTGCAAGAAAATCATCAAGAGTCCAGAACAAGAGCGCGGGCCGCAAAATCTAGTGCTGCTGCTGCAACTAGACGTCTTTGATCATCTTTGATTTAATATTAATACGACTTCGCAGCTGCTTCTATCTCTCGTGCTAGGAATAGTTATATAAAGAAGCTGTCATAGATTCACATTCAACGCCGCTCTTTGTCCACTGCTGATCATCATACTCTGCAGTTGCATTGGACTTTGAAGAAGTCGAGTTTTTTGTTTCTATCAGCTGCTTGCAGTAGCTTAGATCGACTGCAATCTTGTACGATTGTCAGCTCTCAGCTAATTGGGTCTACCTGATTTGGAGTTACTATTCATCAGGTGGGAATCTGTATCATGGGGTTGATGACGGAAAACGTCGTTGCAGTGGCTGCTACTGCTACTGGCGGTGCAGCTCACGTAGGAGCTGTTGTTGATGATTATGCAGATCTGCAGCTGTGTTTTGTAATCGATCGCAGCAGCTGGGAATATTGTGATCGATGATCGTCATGTTATAGTGCAGCAAAAGAAGCAGCAGCTGGTTGCAGCAGCAGATCATGCAGATCCGTTGAACTGCGGTCGAGCTGCTGCAGCAATGAGACATAGTGTAGAAATCCACCTTACGTGTATAGGACCTCTTTTCCACTCTGGGACTGTAGAAACCACACTACAAAAATCCCCTCCTGCAAGCATACTCACTGCCCCACTGTGGAGTTGTAGAGAAGCTCTCCACAACCCCCTGTCCTACTTCTTTCCCCTCACTATTCCAGTCTCTGGACTTCTTCCCAGCAACAGGCCACTTTAGTCGCTCGTTGCACCACAGTCCACATTTGTGGACTGTTATTCCTTCTTCACTAAATCGGCTCCCAACTTCCAGAGAGCTATTCTCTGGGAGTTGGGGTTTTGGACCTGCCTCCTCCGATTCGCTCCGTCCGCTTCAACTAGGTTTCTTGCTGGACCTAGCTATTACACACCACGACGCAACCCAAAGTACCGACTCCGCCACACGAACTCTCCAAACCGTCACAACAGAATTCTGTAACATCGTCGCCGTTTCTTTTTATTTTCAAACAAAAACCAAGTACAACAAAAGGCGCGGATTCACCACCCAACCACACGAAAGCGAGAGGGCTTCTAAGGTTTCAAAATTGTCTTCACCATCTCTTTTTCTTTTCTCTCCGTTTCTAAAGAGCTCTGAAGAAGAGGAAAAACTAACTCCTCGTTTTCGGCCCTTGATCCTATAGCCCTCATCGCCTTCTCCCCCACGCCTCGTTAATTTATTCCTAGTAACTTTCTAACTTTGTACAAGTTTTACAGGCTACACCTCCTAGGCCTTAGTCATTTGTTCGCGTGTGCTCCCGTCGTGCTCCCCAACTTGTCCCCTATCGTGAGAGGACTGTTACATTGCCCACCTCTCAAGAATTGGATATTGTCCTCACTACCTTTAAAATTGGGAAAATTCTTATGAAGTTCTTCCTTTTCCTAAGTCGCATCATCAAAAGAATATCCTTTCCACTTTATTAAATATTCCATAAAAGAATGTGACCCCTTTTTTCCATTTGTGCGCACCAATACTCTGATGCAGGGCTACTCGGGCATCCGCTCGGAAATTCTGGAGGCAATGCAGAAGCTCCTCAACACCCAAATCACACCCAAACTGCAATTGCGAGGAACCATCACTGCTTCCGGCGACCTGGTGCCTCTTTCCTATATAGCTGGACTCCTCACAGCAAGACCCAATTCCAGAGCTCTTACGGAAGGTGGACGTGAAGTCTCGGCCATTGAAGCTCTTAGAATAGCTGGTGTTGAGAAGCCGTTCGAGCTTCAGCCCAAGGAAGGATTGGCCCTCGTCAACGGGACGGCTGTCGGCTCAGCCTTGGCTTCCACTGTTTGCTTCGATGCCAATGTGTTGGTCCTTCTTGCCGAGATTCTTTCCGCCCTCTTCTGTGAAGCGATGCAAGGAAAGCCGGAGTTCTCCGAAGCCTTGACACACAAGCTGAAGCATCACCCTGGACAAATGGAGGCAGCGGCAGTCATGGAATGGGTGCTGGACGGAAGCTCCTACATGAAAGCAGCAGAGAAGCTAAACGAGATCACCCATCCCTTGAAGAAACTGAATCAAGATCGGTACGCTCTACGCACATCTCGCCAGTGGTTGGGTCCACAGGTAGAAGTCATCCGTCATGCCACTCATGCGATCCAGAGAGAGATCAATTCCGACAACCCAATCATCGGCGCTGCGGGAGATCGAGCTCTCCATGGAGGCAACTTCCAAGGGACTCCGATTGGAGTCTCAATGGACAACTTGCGACTAGCCATTCCTGCGATCGGAAAACTCATGTTCGCACATTTCTCGGAATTCGTCAAAGACTACGACAACAGCGGTTTGCCTTCCAATCTTAGCAGAGGACCCGACCCTAGTTTGGACTACGGCATGAAAGGCGGGGAGATTGCAATGGCTTCTTATCTTTCAGAGCTGAACTACCTTGCCAACCCTGTCACCACTCACGTACAAAGCGCGGAACAACACAACCAGGATGTGAATTCACTGGGACTTCTTTCCGCGAGAAAGACGGAGGAAGCCATTGAGATTCTGAAGCTCATGAGCTCCACTTTCTTAGTGGGTCTTTGCCAGGCATGTGGAGGAAACCATGCAGGCGGCAGTCAAAAGGGTAGTCGCGGAGGTCGCCAGGAAGGTATTATTTGCTGACAACCACAACGGAAAACTATTGCCATCCAGATTCTACTATCTTCTCTTGGTGGTGGATAGACAACCTGTCTTCAGCTACATAGACGACGCAACAAACCCCACTTACCCATTGATGCAAAAACTAAGAGAAGTATTGGTGGCTCAGGCGCTGCAGCAAAACAACTACAGCAAGTAGGAGGAGGAGTCCGGGCGGACTTCTTCTTCTGCTGCTGCTGCTGCTGCCGCTGCTGTGTTCCTGTACAGAATCTCCATCTTCGAAGAGGAGTTGAAAGTCAAGTTGGGCAGTGTGGTACCTCCGGTACGCGCCGCTTATGACGACAAGGGAATTTCAGCTGTCCGCAACATAATACACGACTGCAGAACACTTCCCCTCTACAACTTCGTGAGAGGGGAATTGGGTACTACGTTATTGTCAGGATTACGGACTGACTCTCCCAGTGAAGTGATCGAGAAAGTTTACGATGCCATCTCCCAGGGTAAGCTTGTTGCCCCCCTTCTTCAGTGTGTGGACGGCTGCACTGGAACACCAGGACCTTTCCTGCAGCACTACCTAGGCTAGCTAGGGCTCATGAGTAACATACATGACTAATTGCAGCAGCAGCTCAGGCATGAGCAGTAGTAAAATAGTAGCAAAATCGTTCAAAACAAAAAAACTTGAACTAGAAATTTCATTCCATGATCAGCCGTGACCCAGACTTGATGCAGATCCCAACAAGATTCAGGTAATTTTCTTCTAGCCATTTGATTCTCAGGCCTGGAGGATTCTCTAGAGCACTGATTCTTAGATCTGTGTTCTAGCAATGATTCTGATCATATCTGTATGATTCTAGCAGCTAGCATGCACGTGACAATCCCTTATCTTCCTCCATGTTGCTGCCCTTGATTCATGTTCTGTTGATTCAAAATTTGGGATGCCTCCTAACTCAATACCTAGAAAACTAGTTGATAATGGTAAAAATTGCCATGTAACACTACAAACTCAAAAACTAGCCACATGCTGCAACTAGCCACATGCTGCATCTTGTTATAGCAAGATTAGACTCTACATGCATGATGCTACACATTACATATTGGTAATAATTATAAAATCTCAAGTTACAAAAAAATGGGTTAAAATTTTAAAAAGTTGCCATGTTACACCACATCCCAGAAATTAGCCGTTGCATGTTATAATTTGTTTTAGCAAGTGAGTAGAATAGTACATGATGGTACACATGACACATTATTAATAATTTCAAAAGCAATGTTCTAACATGTTCTGGCAATAACTCAACCAAAATCAATGTCTTCTTGTCACATCAACCATTTTGTGAATGTGGAATCAAAAGAATTCTCAAGTGCACCCCATTCATGAATTTGCCACCCATTGATGAAATCCTTCTTATTGCTGACTACAAATTCTTGGATGGTTCGCAATATGACATTTTGTGACCAAGTGTAGAAGTTTGGCCACCATGTTGAACAATCCGTCAAGTGTTCAAATTCTTTCTGGATTTGGGCTTGTCAAACCTCTTGAGCCAATGACCCCACCCCACCTGTAAATAATATGGGCCCCTTTTCTTACATGATGGCCAAGATTGTTTGCCATTGCGTGTTGTTGAGTCTTTTAAAAAGCCCTCATTTGTAATTCATTTCAATACCACCATGCAACGGGTGAACTGGAGGAATGTTTATCCCTTTTGAAAATGTGTAAGCCTAAGAAACCTTGCACACCATGGCACTAAGTAGAATATACCAACCCTTTCCATATTACAAATTCCATCACATATGGTTATGGCCTCATTGTTGTTGTGTGTCCAAGGAAAGGTGGGCAAGGGCCCATAATGATGGAATTATCATGAAGATGTGAAAGATTGGGTGCCAACCCCATTTTCTTCATTCAACTTTTGGAGCAACAACTTGATCAAAGTCTTGCATTTTATTCTCAACATATGTAACAATCATTTTTTCACATTCCCCCCACCATTGGGCTTCAAGCTTCTTATTATATTGTTCGAGTAACTTGGATTCAACATACTCAACCAATCTTTTGAATTCATTGTCCAAAGTTACAAGGTTTATCACATTATTAATAATCATGCTCACTCCATTTCGTTGAGACTCAGTACAACAATCTTGCATAGGAAAATAAATGAACTAAAAGTTAGAAGGTGGGTTTCGAAGGAGAAAATGGAGTACACATTATAGGGTTTTATAGCAAAATCTAACCATAGTAGCATGTTCCAACCTATGACATGGTAGAAAGTGTTACACATGAAAATAAATGGAATGAAATTTAAAGATTGGATTTTGGGATTGGTTATAAATTATAGGTATTTATTTATAGAGGAATCAAACCAAGGTAACATGTTACAAATTAATCCAACCAAGTGATATGTGACATGGCAGAAACGAATGAACCCTAAATCACTGATTTCATAAACCAATGACTGGCTTACTTGGTCTTTGTGAATCCACAACCCAAATGATGCCATAAACACAACATCAACCCATTCATCCCATCCTTCTAAACAAGCCCGATAGCTTACAAGCCTAGCCTTGAAATCATCCAAGGAAAAGCTCTCCCAATCAAATTTCCTCAACATGTATGGAAGCAAGTGAAACAAGTCAAGTTGTAACTTGATTATCATAAGTATGAGCCTTTCCCAAGGGAATGTCATGTGTTCATTAGCTTCAGATTCTTCAAGTTTCAAATAATGGTTTCACGCACCTTGAATGTTTCTCAAATTGTGCAACTCTTATAAAACAACATCTAGATGCAATGGAGATGGATGGGGGTATGAAGGAATCTCAATACTTTCATTCTCCCCTCCCATGTTGGAGTGAGGCAAACTTGTTATTCCATGAATTTTCTATTGAGTGGCATGTGCTAGAATATGTTTGGGCCTTTGATATTTTCCTTGCCTTTGTTATCCAACTTTTTTACATTGTCAAATGAGGTCAATACTTGAAAAATGGTCTCACTTATAATACCAACAATGGTACTTGTGTCTTGATCACTTAAAGGAACCAACTTGTTCTCTTTGGTAATTTGTTTCGTAATTTTGGGGTCATCAACATGTGGGTATTCTTGTGGCACATCCAAGATATGCTTGCTTGATGTACTTGCAGGCCACCTTTTAGGTGATGGCCCCCCTTTTGACATCCTTTGTCCCAAATTTTTTGATGCACCTTTCCAACATTGTCTATTGTAACAATGTTTTGGCAACAACTCTTTGAGAGATTTGAACTTACACACCTGGACATGAATGTGCTCACCATTGATTAGAATTTTCTCCAAGGCCGTTTCTGTATCTACTTCAACTTCAGTCTTCAACTTCAATTGAATAAAAGAAGCATCATTGTTTTCAATTTGTTGTTTTACCTATTTTGATAATTGGGCATTAACCAAATTGGAAAACACTTGGATAAAGATGGGTTTACTTGTTTCTTGGGTCAATGGGACCATCTGGCCACCCTTTAAACCTATGGTCAGAAAGTCGTAGCTTACTCCACCATTCCCCTCCATAATACACACACTAGAAGTCGAAATGATCCTTCTTGCCATTCAATGGGGTCACCCGTGATGAAAATATCTCCAATACAAATTCATTATAAAGTTCAAGAGTGACCCATTATTCTATAAATCAAGTAGGTGTTAACTTCACATAGTACTTCAACAACCCTTCAAACCCATTTGGCCCTCCTTTCTCCTTCTTCTTTGCAACCACATTAGACAAAATCTCCAAAACACTAAATTCTTCCAACTACCACTAGACTTTGTGTTGCTTCCTATGGCAACCTAGACCCACCACCATGTTAAAAAGAACCATTTCACAATTAATTGTGCTCATAGTTGTGCAAATAAATAATGAAACATAATAATATAAACCCTATACATTTCTTCTCTACTCATTTGAAGGTTTTAGATTTTTACAAAGCTTCAACCCATTGCAATGAATTCACGACTCATAGGTTCACAACACTAGATGACCAGTTCGCAACACCAAAATTAAAGTTTGACACTCAAGTCATGATTACATGTTTCCTATTGAGTGTTATTACAATATTAATTCCCATGTTACAATTCACCCCATATTACATCGCAAGATTCAAAATAAGAGAATACCTAGATGCAAACATTCAAATGAGGTGATTTTGTTTGCATTTGAATGCACACACTTGGAATGCTTTATTTTGAGTGGCACCCTTCACAATTGCAACCTTAATTCGCACACAAAAAAAAAATTCAAAAATTTTAAAACACTTATAACAAACTAAAAAAAATTTAAAAAACTTGAAATGGAAACCTAATGGTTCCCCTCAATGGAGATTACTAGATTTCTACCAAATATTTCTAATCTAGTTGGACACCAAGCAATAACACTTTCACAAATGTTACCAAATACATTATTGGTCAACTTCATAATAATGTATTTACAAACATTTCTAAAAACACACAAACCCTAAACCTTGGTGTAGTTTCATGACAACCAACGTTGAATGAACCTAACAACAAAACTAAAACTCCTTTGTCAACCTTGTGATTCAAGAAAATGCACAAAATCAAAGTAAAGAAGTTACTCCACCATGAAATTCATAGTGGCAAGTTGTACTCGAATAGTTGGAGGATCAAAGGCACTACAACAACGCAAAGAAAGAAAGCACAAAATGGTGACGCTGAAACACACGAGCAAAAGTTATTACAAAACGTAAACCCTAATGGGGAAAAAATGACATCCCATGGTTTGTTTGCATGCATTCCATAAGGATGGGGATGGCATCACATGTTACTAAATGGGCATAACATATTCATGTTACACAAAGAACGCCATTTTGACCAGGTTTTAGGGAAGGGAAGGGTAACAGGAACGGCTGAGGACAAAACATTTCAAGTTGTACTTTTGTATGGGTCACAATGCAATGGGGCCAAAAGTTATGGGTTGTAACTTTCCAGTGAACAAGAAATGAGAGTGTCCTCTAGATTCTCAATAGTTTTGTAGGGCCCTTTAAAATTAACAACTGAAAAAATGTTGTCACTTGGCAAATTTTGGGAGTCCCATGCCACTCCTAGCTAACAAATACTAGCCAATGGGGATCAAGGCCACTTGTCACAAGTTCAGGAAGACTGGTGTGACGCAACCGAAGAAGGAGAAGAAGAAGAAGAAGTACATATTAAGGTTAGGGTTTGGAGAAGGTGGTGGACGATTCAAAGATTTGCGAGGACGACGGAGTCCGCGTCGATTTTAGAACTATAAGCATTTGTAATCGATCCGAAGGTTTTGTTTGTTGTAGTGATCGGTTGCAGCAAAAATTGCGATTGTATTTTCTTTTGCTTCTTCACCTCTGAATCGGTCTGTTCTCCCACATCTACCTTAAATTCCCCTCCGGAAGCTTTCGTCAATCCGTAAGGAACTTGCCCAAGAGGTTCCTCGATTTTGAGAAGAAAGAAGAAGACGGTTGCGTACCGGGGTTGATGGTGCTAAGGATTTGCTGTAGATTGATTTAGTCTTTCGTTGCGAATTGTAAAAGAAAAAATAAAATAGGAAGAACGGAAGAACTTGAAGGAAAAGAAAGCAAGGCCCGTGGTGGTTGTGATTGGATTGCTTTTTTGGGTCTAAGGAAGGAAAGGCAAGCTGGAGGATCACGTAAGGTACAGAGGAGGTGGTGGTGGAGGATTGGGGAGTTCAAGTGGAGGTGCATTCAATGGAGGAGCGATATCTGCACAGAGCCAGGCGGCAGCGCTCGACCCTTCGACCGCTCAGTCTCTAATTTGTAAACAAGGCAAGAACAAACTTCGAGGTACAATTCACAGCAATCTGAGTCATACTGGTCGCGGTCCTACTCTAGCTATGGAAGGTCATGGCGAGGAGGAGGAGGATCTCAGGGACAGCAACAAGTAGCTGAATCTGGCATTGACTTCTACTGGTTTATTGGCTTCTTCGTGATCGTGGGTATACCAGATTTTCTTTCCTCTTCAGCTTCTCCCTCTTTGTTTTTGTTTTGGTGCTTCGTTTTAGGTCAAATATTTAAGGTTTCAAACCAGTCTTGTGAGGGTACCCGGGACTGGAGCTGGCACCCTTTTGTTGGAACTGGCACAAGAATGGGACCGAGGAACTAGCCTTTTTACAAGATCTGGAACTGAAAACGAAACCACTTTTGAATACAGTTCAGGTTGTTTAGGTGGGCAAGTTGATTCTTTTTTGAAAAGTTGGCACGCAGGCTGAACTTTATAATGAAGTATTGATTTTCATTTATTTGTTGAACTCTGTACCTCTACAGACCCCTGTTTTAATTTGTTGTAAAACTTATAAAATTTGGCATTCAGGAGTGTGTAGTATGTGCATGGAACCAGGCCTAGAGGTTCTGGAATTTGTAAAAAAATGTGCCAGAACCAGGACCATGGGCTTTAGAAATTGAAAGAACTAGATTCAAACCCACACCCAGAGAAACCAGGACCAGAGCTTCTCTTTAAAAGGAAGAACCGCACAATGCTGGTTCAAACCTGTTTGTGGATTGTTTTTGCTTGTTAGCTGAAATTTGTACTTCAAAGAATGGGAAAGATAATTTCCACACCTTTCACACAGAATCATCATCCATTTCAGTCCTGTTGTTATATCATTGTTGTTCTTTCAGCTTCTTGTAGATCTCCATTTTTATGGATGAATATTGCACCCACTGTGAGTCTGCAGTGTCGCTATGGATGCTTATCAGCCTGTAAGGATCTCAAGTCTTGGAGATGGGATTATTTTATTCGCGGGTCCTGAAGGCTAGTCCTTTGTTGGTGAAGGAGATCAAGGTTGGTGAGCATTTGCTAATTGCTTATGAATCCAATGCACATGTG
>Ga0116229_10009756_pt1 | contig 14577 bp, 13 predicted proteins | sample S1TSphgellanicum_3_FD_87313 | JGI IMG/M metagenome (GOLD analysis project Ga0116229, IMG submission 87313) | Host-associated microbial communities from peat moss isolated from Minnesota, USA - S1T2_Fc - Sphagnum magellanicum MG | ecosystem: Host-associated > Plants > Peat moss > Unclassified... | reverse complement strand
CTTGAGTTCTTACTTGATTAATTCAATGGTTGAAGTAACATTTCTGTGTAACATTTACTCCTTGATATTCCCTACCTATTTACTTTACTATGCACTAATTAACTATGTAGTACATAGTAAATTGGAATTACAATTTGCATCACAAAAAAAAACTCTCACATGCTTCTAGATCCATCGTTGAATTTAGGGTTTGATGAATCCCTTAGATCTAGGGTGTTCGAGTTTTGATGAGGTTTCGCCGTCATTCCCACACCTTACGCCTACCCTAATTTGTTAAATAAAAAGGCCTTGACCCCTTTTGAACGCAAGTACCACCTTGTTTGTATTACCTTTTTGGCTTTTGTTGATGTAGGCGCAACTAGTCATGGCGGACGATGACGCTACGCCTTCAAATCCTCCAGTTGCACCCATACAACAAGAAGAGCTTGAAGAAGCACCGCTCGACTTGAATTTCTCAACGGCCGTGCGAAAAAGAACCGCCCAGGAGAGTAGTGCGCACTCGAGTCGATCGTTCGGTATGGGATCGTCGATTATCTCCTAACCCACGTGCTTTAGCAATTTATTTAGAGTTTGTTCTTGCTCGTGGAGCCGCGCCAGAAAGGTTTGAAGAGTGCCAGTGCGAAGATGATGATGTCCGTCTCCATTGTCGAACGTGGGTTCCCGGTGATGGCCATTATCGTTAGCTACGAAGCCCGATCAACCCACTTCCCCTGGAGCATCGAGCCGAATACCTCGCTCGCACCATTCGCTGCATCCTAGATTTTTTACAACTGTGATCTATCCTTTAAGTTAGTTATTTAGTTGTCATTCACCTGAGGCTATTCAAGCGGAAATGTTTAATACTTAAGTTTGAATTGATTCTATTTAAAAGTCTGATAGAAGTGGAACTAAATAAAGATGTATTAGGATTACATCCTAAAAATCTTACAAGTACATCATTAGTGTTTGAAAATTTTTCTACAGACTAACTTAACCTTGTCATGGCAAATTGCTATTGTTAATTATGGGCTTGTATTCCTTATATATCAATAAATCACATCTAATTCTACATCCCCTTTCCCTTCTCTACAACATAAAAGGGATAATGTACTTTAAAAGGTTTACTAGGTGTTTAATTGATTAAGCGCTATATCAACTGAAATAAAAAAGTACTATATGCCTAGAAATATCAAAAAAGCTGATTCAATTATTAATAATCACTACTTGGAGGCTTATAAACATTCAAATCATTAGTACTAAGGAAAATTACGGAACTAAAGCTTAACTAATTGTTGAGCTATAATCCATGGCTCACACATATGCACATCAGAGTTATTTGCAAGCGATCACAAATGTTCAGCTCAAGCAATCTTTGTCAAGGTTCAGATGTTCAAACCATCATTTGGAGGTAGAGTGTGGTAGGCATGCAAAGCCTGAGAGTGTACCGAGGAGAGATAGAGTTTGTCGCCTATGTCCCCTAAGAGCTGTTGAGGATGAAGACCACCTGTTTTTAGTGTGCCCAACTCACCATGACATTCGGTGCAAGTTTGGTCAACAACTAGGGAAATAGTTGACACCGTGCAACTTACTGCCTGAATTGATGCATTTGGCTAATTAGAAAGCAATAGCTTTGTACTTAGTTTCTTGCCTAAATAACAGGAGTGTTTTGCTCAAACCAATTAGGTAATTGTCGTCAAATGGATATCTCTGGTCCGGGTATTGACGTTAAATTAAAAGAAAAGAAAAGAAAAGAAAAAAAGCTTAATACCTAGCTCGCACCATTCATCACGTTCTGGAGTTTTTGCAATTGTGATCTATCCCCTTAAAGTTATTTACTAAGTTGTAATTCACTTGAGGCCACTTAGGTGGAAATGTTAATACTTAAGTTTGATTTTGATTCTATTTAAGAGTCTAATAAAAGTGAAGACTAAATAAAAATGTATTACAACTACATCCTAAAAAAATCTTTCAAGTACATCATTCGTGCTTGAAGATTATTCTATAGACTAACTTAATATTGTCATGGCAAAATGTTATTGTTAATTATGGGCTTATATTCTCAATATATCTATAAATCACATCTAATTCTACATCCCCTTTCCCTTTTCTATAACATAAAAAGATAATGCACTTAAAAATGTTTACTAGGTCCTAAAATTAATTAAGCCTTGCATCAATTTAAATAAAAGAGTCTTCTACGTTGAAATATCCAAAGGCTAATTCAACTTTTAATAATTATTACTTGGAGGTTTATTAAGATTCAAATCATTAATATTAAGGAAAACTATGGAACTAAAGCTTAACAATTTGTGATATTATAATCCATGACTCACAGTTCTCTTTTCTTCATTACATAAGTTTGTGTATTTCATGTGACAAGAACCTTGAGGAGTTCTTAATGTTATGTTTCGTGTTATGAGCATCATGTTGTAGTTTCCTTTTAATAAAAATTTATGTTTGCACTTGAGTAAATCTCCTATTTGTTAACATGGTATCATAGTTTAGGTTGTTGAATGAGAAAGTTAAAAGCGTACGGTCCAAACCATTTCCTAGTAAACTTCCCTAGGTGTGACTTATTGCCCTTTGGAAACCACAAAACATAATCACTAAAACTAAACTATTTTTCCGAATTCTTTTGTTGATTCCATAATGCTCTTTTCCATTATTGAACTCATGTAGTTTTTATAGCTTGCATTCTAGCTTCTTACAACTTCTCAAGCTCTATAATTCTACTAGTTAAAATTCTCACTGGAGTACTATCTCTCTCATCTCCACCAGCAACTAGAACGATGTGCTTTGTGGGCATTAATGGATTTAATCCATACACTAATTGATTTGGTGTATACCTTGTTGCTACTTTGTGGGCAATTTTGTATGAAATAACATTGTAGACAGATGTTCATGCCAATCTGTTCTATTTTCATTGATTAATTTAGTCAAGAGTGTCCCAAATACCTTGTTAGTAGACTTAACTTGCCCATTCCCTTGAGGATAATAAGTTGTAGAACTCACATGTTTCATTAGAAAATGATTTGTCAAATACTTGATGACATCATTAATAAAATGAATTCCCTAATTTGTGACTACAGTCAAAGGACATCTAAACCTTGGTTAATATGCACTCATACAAAAATTTTGTTGTGATTGTAACAACAAATTTACATTTCACATGCTTATGTTCATTATTTTTGTCTTAAGTCTCAACAAATTTAACACTATCATTCATTCCAACATCAGATTCATGGTTATTACATATAATCAGAATCTGCACTTCAAAATACATTAGAAAAAAACTCCAAAAATAATATTACAATTCATTTCATCATAATCTAACATTACAAGAAATTCACACAAAAGATAAACATAGAATTCACTATAGAAATCTATGCTTCTCTGTATTATTAAAAACATGAATCCAAGTTATAGTGTAATCCCATGTTTTGTTGAAGAAAATCCCAAAACAACACTTCAAATTTATGTTATATCATAATAAAATCTGTGGTTTTCTACCACAAATACTTCCAATTCTTCCTATTCTTCTCTAAAAGAAAACTCCCTTTCATCTTCTTCTCCCCTTTTCATCTCCAGAACTTTCCCCTTTCGAACCATCCCAAGTCACATCATTATGACCCAAAACAACAAGAATTCAAAATTTAAACCAACAAAGTTCCCTAATTAGTCCCTATTTTAACTAACTTGTTCATTTGGAATCACATATTTAGCTTACCCCCTTAACATTTGTTGATGGGTTGCACTCTGTTCTTGTGACTGCAACTTTATTATCACATGTAGTTGTTGTTGTAACTTCAAATCTGCTGTGAACTGAGTTTACTCCTATTGTTGTAACTTTGATACAAGTTGTAGCTATTGGTTTGACTATAGATTTGATCTAATATAAGTCTGAGTCAAATCTTGTTATTATAGCTCTGACACATGTTTAATGTGACCCTGGTGATCCTTTTGCATTATATGTTCCTTAGGTTGTATTTGCTCCCCTAATTCTGTGGCTACAAATGTATACTCTTGAGAACTGACTTCTTACAAAACAAATTTTACTTGTTCCAGAATCTGTTTAACATCCTCCCTCTCAAGGCTATCCTTTCCTCCTCTAAGGTCTCCTGGCTCTTTTAGAACTTGTGTACCTAGGTCTTGCCCCATTTGTATCCCCTTTGTTTTCATCCTCATTTGAAGTCTTTGGTTCTAGAGATAGAATTAAAGGTTCATACTCAAATGATGGCATAACTTTTTCCATTTGAGAAAATTTTGTGTATGTACATACTTCTTGCAATCCTTCCCACTATCCTTCTAAACAATGTCCTGAACTACATCCCACCATAAGTTTACATCTTTTTCCTCCATTGATAATGCCTTGAGTTTTACCTAAAGCAAAGTATTATACTTCTTGAATTCATTTTTTTTTGTAAAAAAAATATCATAATTGAAGAGTTTTATCTTTCAAATCTCCTCCAAAAGTTTATTTAAATTTTTGTTAAAAGCCATCTGCTTCTACAAATTCCTATCCATCTATGTATGCTTTTGGTTAGCTTGCCTTTGTATTTCATTCTTAGCTTGATATGCATTAACATTATCCACTCTAGGCTCCTCCACCTCCTTTTGCTATTTCAAGAAAGTATCTTCCATGTGCTTGTAGACCCTCTAAAGTTTGCTATGCTCTATACTTAAAGTATCCTTCTCTACTTTTAAACCCTAGTAATTAACATTTGTCTCTTTTAAAGTTGCTTGAAAAGAATCTCTTTCCCTTCTAATGTTCTTCAAATCCTTGTTTTATTTCAATATGTTAATTAATTTTCTGTCTGGGTATTTGGAGTTCTATGAATACCTTACTATTCTCACTATTCCTATCCTATAATTTTGCTTTGAACTTTTGCTACTTCTCCAAAGCTTCCTGAAGATTTTGAACATATCCATCCTTCTTCCTTATAATCTACTTGTTCTTGATCTCCAGATCAAAAAGTTTAAGCAAAATATTTATCATTTGTACATTGTATTCTGCTGCTTGTTTAAACATAGTAGTAATTCTTTTATGCTCATCCAATTCTGCTTCTACCCCTTGCACAGACCCTGGTGTATTAAACCTAGGAGTTTGACACTTAAAATTTGTACCCAATGAATTTAGAGTCTTGTGTGCAGTCTAGACTTCTTCAAATACATTCATGCCTATTGCAGAACTTGGTCTTGAAGGTAACATACCTTCATTATTATGTGGTGATGGAACAAATTGTTGGACTTATGATGGATCTTAGTTAAAGTCTTGTATATGCTCCTCTGTTGATTATTTTCATTGAGATTGTGGCTCTTTCTTGGGCCATTTTTGATACTCTTATTGATCAAACTTATGTTTTTGCTTGGGAGAAATTGGTAGTCTTAGATCAAATTTAGGAGATATGGGTTTCTCCTTTTGTTTTTGATTTTGATGTTGTTGCTTCCTTAGCAATTCTGCTGCTTGTTGAGGATCAATATTACCTTTCATTATAGTATCCTCTTGTCTTCTTTGCCTCTTTTATAGAGTCTCTTTGTCTTCATCATCATGAGATTGAGACATCATAATTACTCTTGTGGTTGTCCTAGTATTTGGCTATTTCTCTTTTTCAAGAGCGATGCACGTAGGGTTCAGAGGCCTTTTGTTTTTAATGAACCTCTCCCTCATATTGTCTCTTCTTTTGTCCTTTTGAGGTTGTTATGCCTGTTTCTTCCTCTCATGTGGTTCTGCCCCATTTAATGGAAACCATTTCTAAAACAAAACTTCAAGGACTATGGTAGAAAAATTTGTACCTTGTTTGATGTGCTAGTGGTTTTGAAGTATCTAACTCAATTATATGTTGAGCTAATTCTAGAGGTATGCCTTTCAAATCTTTGTAAGTTCAAGCAAACACATCCTTAAACTCCTTAAATAACATCTAAAGCTTTTCTGTCTTTTCCTTTTCAATTGTGAATTAACCTTGATTATTGTGGATTTGTTTTTGTCCCAAGATTTAGCTTAACAAGTTGTTGTTCTTTGATCAAAGTCCAACTTGCTATTTGAAGATTATGTACTTGTATTTTTGCTGGTGTTTCATCCACTTGAATATCATCCTAGCTATGATGGTAATAGGTTTTTGGATAAACCTTGTCTTCCACTAAAACCTTTTGTCTGACACAAAAGTTTTCTGATTTTAGTATTGAAGGCACCAATTCTATAGATGTTTGAACTAATGTCCTTTGTTACGAATCAAACTTTTTAGTGTTTTTGATTTTTGATATTTCAACATTCAACAATGAAATTATTTCTTCTAAGAGTGTAATTGTGCCAATTGAAAATAGTTCTGGTTTTGTTTCAAAGATCAAATCCTCTTCTTCACCTATTAACCTTTGCATCAATTCATAGCAAACATGTACTTGGGGCCTTCTAGTTTTTACTCCCAATTTCCTGTTCACTAATATTGTTTTGATTGTTCCATTACCTTGAACAGTAATGACATTAATACCCCAATCATGTGTAACCGTTGCATATCTAAGCCAAGGTTTTCTTAACAACATAGAATAGCTAGAATCTACCACATTGTTTTTCAAAACAATAAATGTGGCTATATATGGAAGACCATATATGTGAATCTTCAAATTTCTAATGAATTTTAAGGTGTGGTCATACTTTGATCTGCCATTGTAAGGTGGTACGGAGCTAGTTTTGGTGTAAATAAACTTAACTTTGTTCTAAGGTTTTTTATTATAATGTCACATTTGCTCTTCCATCTATCAAAACATCTTCAACAATGTTCTTCCCCACTTATACTTGGATAATTGCCATCTAGTTATCTACCTCTGTAGTTGTTGTGTCTAGTTTATAATGTGTTTCAACCATTATGGTTACATTAGGTTCTAATATTTGCTTAGTAGTTATATTTGGTTTTTCTAGCTTCAATTTTTGCCACATATACATTTTAAGATTTGGTGCTATCTTTTAGTAATTGACCTAACCTCAAAGGTTAGGTCGTCTCTAACATTTGTTTATTGATATCTTGGAATATTTGTTCCATAAACATATCTCTATTGATAGGACTAGCAAACAAACTTTGTGACATAATGGGTTTTGTGGAAACCTCAGATATTGGCAATCTCACCCAACTTGTATTCCACTGTGTTTTCTCGTTTGGAATTAAATTTTGTGGTGGGTCCTATGCTTGTATCTTTTGAATAGTCTTGACAAAAGATTACCATAGTCTTTGTTCCTCTTCCCAATCAACAACAGACTTCTTTTTTATTGGCTTTTTGTCCTTACACATTTGTTTTTCAATAACCTTGCTTCTAGTGATTATTCACATCCACCATATGGACTAAAGGATTTGAAACCTTGGATTCTACCACAACTTGTTTATCTATAGGCTTCATTTTTTTTATTATTAAACATATTATGCATATCATTGTATTTAGGACAGTCTATGATCTTATGTCTAATATCACCACAAATATGACAAGAATATCTCATAGGCCTTTGTATTTGAATATGTTGGGTTGTAACCTCAAAAATTGTAGGAATGAAGTTTTCCTTCCTTTTAACTTTACAGGTTTCAACATTATGATTTTTCCTATGACAATTTGTATAATACATTCTTATTTTCTCTAGAACTATCTAAGGTTTTTAAGTTGATACTATTTTATTACTATGTGGTACACATAGACTATTTATGGCCTTTATTTAAAAAATTCCTTCTTCACAAACCAAAGTTGCTTCTTTATGTTGCTGAAAAGTTTCTCTGTTCATATTTGCTATTGCTACACGTAGATATGGTTATAATCCAAATCTAAAAATAATAGTTAAAAAACTATTTGTTGTTTTGTGTTGAAGATTATTGGCCAACTTCAATAATTTTTCATAATAGACTTCCATTCTTTCCATCTTTTCCTACTTCATGTTTTTCAACTACAGGTAAACTTGTTCATCATTTTGAACTTTTCTATACCTTTTACAAAAGGTTAGTTGCAATTCTGCAAAAGTACAATTTGGATAATCTCTTAGATAATTATTACATTAATGAAACACAATATCTCTAAGGGTAAAATTGAACAAACTAATAATTTTTTGCATCATTTATGTCATTATTTGTTTTCATGGTAGTTTTAAATACTCTTACATGAGCATCTAAGTCAAAATCCTTAACATATTCATGATAGTTAAGTGGTTGATAATAAAGTTTACTTAGTGGTAATGGTGACTTACCTAGATGCACCATTGGCAGTCCAAAATATCTTGGAGGTCTTGGTGGATTTGAGCCACTTCCTCTTTGATCTGATGGTTGCCTAGTAAAAACTTTGTTCACCTTTCTAGGAAAATTTTCATGCAAATTCACAAATTTTATTCCCCTTGGAGTGTGTGGTTTGGATTTGATACTACCAATAATAGTAACTGGTGTTGACACGAATGAAGCTTCAGTAATTATAATTATAGACTGAAGCATTGCCATAAAATACAATGGCACAAATCTTACTAGTTCCATTTTGAAATTTGAAGTTCCTACATAGTTAACTTTAATATTGTTTTGTTGTAATAGACTTTGTATAGGAGTTATAGAGATAGGTACTACATTTATAGTGGTCCATGCTCTCATTTTTATTCTGTTATCTCTCTAGATTTGTTCTTTGAGTCTATCTAGAATTTTGACCCTTTCATGGTACAAATCCTCTTGCTTAATAGGTCTATGATTTCCTATTCTTGTAGGTTTTGAATTCAAATTTTGGAAATGTTCAACAAATCCTTGCCTCATATTATCTTCAATAAATGGACATTCATTGATCTGATGTCCAATTTGATGGCAGTATGTGCAATGTGGAAAATTTGGTCTTGGAATTTTGTTGACAATATGAATTCCTCTACTCTAATCCCTTGGAACTCCACTATTAATGCTACCATTCTATTGATTAACTATAGGTTCACTATACTTCATTCTTATAGCCATAGGAACACCTTTTGCTACTGTTGGTTATATTTGTAAAATTATAATTTCTTGTTTAGTTACAAGTACTGGCTCAACTCCTCTAGATATTTTGATACCTTGAGTTACGGCTTCTTGTTCAACAACATAATGAATAAAAGGTTCAAAATTCTAAGTTCTTTGTTCAAACTTTTCATTCTCTTAACCTTCCTGATAATAAGGAAGTGAAGTAGATCTGTACCTTAATACCATTTCCTCCCTTTCTGGTTGAGTCTTTATTGTTCTTTTTGAATCAGAGCTTCAGAATCATGTTATTGCATCAAATCTGTTGATTCCAGCATAATTATTTGTCGAAGTTTAGATTCTTGACTCTTTTGTATAAACTCAACCTATGAGTTTACATTTTCAATTTGACATTCTTTTTTCCTAGAGTTTTGTTGTAAACTACTGGTGCATTTTTGTGCTTCACCAATTTGCACTTCACCAAAAATAATCGGAGCTACTTGAAGCATTATGTGGCCTTTAGGTCTTTCTTTTGTCCACAAATGTGTTTATTCTATTCGAAAAATTCTTTTAGGTGTTTCAAATGGTTGATCTACCTGATATGCACTCAAATTATTTATGTAATACAACTCGATCTAATTGTCCCCTTAGACTTTAAATTACAATTCTATTTTCCATCTCTCCACATCTTAATTCAAATTTGAACAAACTTTTGCATTATAACAAAATCCTCACAGTTAGCTACTCTATTTAAACTTGCTTCTTAAACAAAAAATTATGATCAAAATTTGAAAAAAATGCAAAAAAAGAAACTAAAATTCACTATCTATTTATAAAAACAAAAATTCAGCAACAAGACATAAACATCATTTTGAAATTCGCTTTAAATTCAGACCTTGGGATGGTCACCAAATGGTAAATATAAAACCTTTAATCTTATATTTTGGTCTAAAATTTGAATTAAACACAATAAAACTAATACTAACATAATCTGTTCATTTAGATCTACTTAGAACTAGTTTCAATGATAAAATTCAATAATGAAAGTATGATAAAAAAACATCAAAATAATAACTTTGATTATGGAAACAAAAATTTTCCAGAGATCAAAACATATTTCTTTCATACTCCATTAAAACTCCATGTTCTAGAATGATAAAATGGTCTTTCATCTCTTTCTTTTCTCCAAAAGATATACCTCAAAAAAAGAAAGTCCTATGTTCTATTTGAATTCAAATGGTGATAAAAATTATGTAATATAACTAATAATTTCTAAAACAATAACTATCAAAATCCAAAATTATATATACCAATATATTAAAAACCAACTTATTTAAAAACAATTCCATTTGGAGTTTTTTATTTTTTAAAAATGTTAGATACACAAAACCAAGCGTTGGTTACACTTTGTTGTGGTATGTGTTAATGTGATTGCACCTTAGACAATACATTTGGGTGAAACATTTAAACCATTTAAAAAGGTTGTGAATGTTGTGATTAAAAAGGTGCATTTAGGTTGTGAAAACTATGAAAAATAAGGTGAAAAAGTAGTTGCATTCTTGATTTTAGAATTGCAATCCTACTTTGCTTCACATGGTGCCATGGAAGCTTTGGGGGTTGGTTTTTATTCAATATTGACTGATGGTAGATTAGGAGGAGTGCTTCAAGAGACACATTAATGTAATTGAAGCCCAATATTGTTAATTGAAGAAGACTGGGTTTAATTAGACCTTTGTACCATAGTTCCTATTTTTTATGTTTTTGGATTTATGAATGCCATTCTTTAAGTTCATAATGAAATACAATGTTGCATTAGCCATGAGTCCTCTTTGCATTGTGAATCTTACGACTTTGGAAATCTTTAGTTTTTTCATAAGTGATTGTGCACAAGTTATCATGATATTTTAAATTGGCTGAAATCATCATGGTCCAAGTTATTCATTTTGTTAAGGATGAAAGATATTTTAAAAATTTGAATTTTATCAAATCCAAGTTCGGCAATTAATTTACAATGCATTTAGACCTTACGGTTCGAATGTTTTCTCAATAATTTTATATGTTGGAAAATTTTCCATGTCCATAGGTAACTTGTAGCTTGGAATGATATGCAAACCCCTATGATTTTGACAAATAATTGTTGTTTCAGTAAGTTGAGGTCTAATTTTTTTCCTTTTGCTATCAATTTCCATGATCAAGCAATAAGGTTGATGTCTCTTAAGAGTTTTGTTTTTTTTGTTGGTGTTAGTAAGTACTAAGTTTTAACAAGTTTTGTTATTGTGTATTGTATGTATGTTTGTTGTGTGTTGTTTTGTAAACAACTTATGTTGTAGTATGCAATTTAGGGGTTCAATTTTTTCAGAAGTCAATTTTTCAGAAGTAGGAATAGTTTACATGTGTTGTTATTTGTTTCGTGCAATATGTACATTGTGTGACATGTGTATAGTTGCCCTATGCAAGAGAAGACTTGTGTTATAGTGGACAATTTAGGGGTTCAATTCCTCCACAAGTCATATCACCAAAATCTCATTTTAAGTAACTTATTCATCATTAATTGGATCTCTAAAGCATTTAAGAATCACTTAATTTTTTAAAGTGAGCCATACATAGATAACCAAATTAAACTTCATTGCACATTTTGAGGTAGCAAAACAATTCATAATAATAATAAATTATTGTTAGATGTTTTGAAAATAAAAAGTCAGTTTGCTTACCCCTCATACAAACATTTCACCAAACTAGCCATTGAGGCCATGGTGAATGCTTCCTCCTAACCAAGATAGCTTATTTCTGAAAGTTGAAAACAAAACACCTTGGTTGCGTAGTAGCTTGAAAGCAAAAGCTCCTTGAACATGGGATAGTTCACAACTACCTCTTGGTCTCGTCTGCCTGAAACGCAATTGAAAGTCATGAGTTGAAACGCCGTCTAAATATTACGTGCTTTAGAACTTGACTTGGAACGAAGTTGCGATTGCATACAATTGGAGACTTGTGCCGCCGGGTCCCTATTGGATGAATCCTGACTTAGGATTTAAGCTGTGTACAACAGTGCATAGCTACCGTCTCATGAGGAAGGGACAAACACGTCAATTACTTGTCTCCCTGTCTCTCAACGGTCCACGTTTCCAAGCTTTCAGGCCAAATTCTCTATTTGTAAGTTAACCGGTTTTGGACTATGGAGTCTTGCTCCTGTACTTTTTCAGGTTATTTCTCAGAGCATGCCCCACAGCAGCCCACTATTGGTATTTACCTGATCCACGCTGAAGAGTTTAGTTTCTCCCCCATGGACTTGAAAAGATGGACTGTACAAGTGAGAGACTCTGTAACTCTCACCACCTGAGCCAATCAATCTAGTTGGCCAATGAGAAACAGTCATTTCCTGCTACTGGCGCTCTAAGGTGGCCTTGGTAACACGTGCACTTTTCTAGGCCAGTTTTCTGCGACTTGTCATCCAAAAAGTACTCTAAGGGGCATTTTACGGCTGTCGACAGGTGGTCAGCTGTTGGGTGCCACTTGCGATGGGAATCAGGGGTGGGTCCGACGTCCACTATGAGGGATCTGAACAACTCCTACTATTCTGGATCAGGCCCTGACAGAATCTGTTACCGAACTCTACAAGGTTCAATTCAATGTAGGTGAGACCTACTGCGAACTTTGAGTGTAGAGTAAAAAGCCTTAGGGTCTGGCCTTCCAAACATAAGTGATCCAGCACAAGGCAGAAGGAGAGCCAAGGAGGCAATATTTCACAAAATCAGGGGCTATTAACTCAAGACAAAAACAGCCTGCCTGTGCTCTATGTGTAGGGTGAAGCCCTAGGGTGTGGGTGTTCTCAAAATAAGGGGTCTAGGACGAGGTGACAGCTGAGTCTGGATCTGCATTTTGGGAATGACCCAACCCATGGGCTTTACCTACACAAGGCAAAATTTATCATGAACCAAACCTATGTAGATCATGAGGTGTATGAACGGGATTGTCTACTCCTCAATAGTAAGAGGGTTCTTACACTGTTAAGTAAGCATAATTCCTTCTCACCCTTGAGGAATAGGCATAATATCCCTCCCAATTTCTAGGAGGGAAATAGATGGATATAAACTGCCCTCCACACAGACTACAATTTAGGAATGTGGGGAGGGCAGGGCTAGAGGCCGTTCCTTTGTTTAAGGGCAGGGGTCAGGAGGATGACATTCCTTTGTTTAAGGGAATGGGCCCCCCTGGAGTCCTACTCTTCTCCAACTTTAAAAGTTGATCTAGTTTGGAATCTAGCACCTGGGAGGGCCTTGCGTGAACTAGCACCCAAGTTGGTACCATGGTAAAATCCCAAATCCATTTAATTATTTCTAAATATTACGAATATCCCGTGCTTAGACTAAATCAGAGTCTCACACTGGCACCTGGGAGGCACCTTACAGGTTTGTAAGGTACGCGGTTTAAGCTGCTATGAGGAGATTCTGCTTCGAAAGGTGTGCCTTGTGGGCTTCGAGGAAGATTTTGCATTGTCGGAAACCTGCAAAAATAGAAGGAAAATTTCGGTCAAGTTAGTTGGGAGTGGCGGCTGTCACCTACAAATGTCCACTTTCAGACTCACCTCCTGTGTTCTCAGTCGCAATCTCACTTTTCATTTGCGGTTTGGTGAGGTGGTAGTGACAGTTAGATACTAGCTGTTGGTCAGATTGATATGAAATTGAAAGTGATGCTCGTGTACTATGACTTATCAAAAGACTTGTTGCACAACATTTTGATACAAAAAACTTGTTGTGCATGTCCACAAGGTTCATGACAAAAGTGGTGCGCAGGGGTTTTTATTCAAATTTCTGATGAAGTACTAGTTGTTCAAAGATCTTTTTGTTACAGACAAAATATGACGGTAGAAACTAGAAACATTTACGTACCTTTTTATTTTAAGGTTAGGAACTAAAACGTGACGTAGAATCTTGGGGATTCAAGTGGAAAAACTGTTCTAAATTTGGTGATCAGAAACTCAGAAAAGTACAGATTTCTGGCCAGTTTGAAAAAAGAATTGGCCAGGTTGCCACTTTTCACGATTTAAAAAAAGTCACGCGTCCATGCATGATGCTCCATTAAAAGATGTAAGTAAGAACCTTTTTATTTAAACAGGTACCACATTCATAAACCTCTGCTACTCACCTCTCTTATTATTAGACTAGTGTGAACCCCGTGCATAATGCACAGGTGTGTTATTTCAACAATGTTTGGTTGATGTTTTTGGTTTTAAAAAAAAACTTTTCTTTTCAAACAACCGTTGGTCCCCCCCCCGCCACCCCGGTCCTTCGCATTTCTCACTCCGGTTCTTTAACTCATCTAGCCCCCCTTGGCCGGTCCTTCGCATTTCCCACTCCGGTTCTTTAACCTGTCGAGCCCCCCCGGCCGGTCCTTCGCATTTCCCACTCCGGTTCTTTAACCCGTCGATCCCCCCCGGCCGGTCCTTCGCATTTCCCACTCCGGTTCTTTAACCCGTCGATCCCCCTCGGCCGATCCTTTGCATTTCCCACTCCGGTTCTTTAATGATTTTGTGATTTTGTTTTTTTTTATGAAATACCCTAACCCAGTGATTCTTTTGATTCTGAAAATTTTCAAATACCCAGAACCAATGGTTCTTTCATTCTGTTTTTTTTTTCCAAATAGTCAGAGCATATGGGTATTACAAAAAAAT
>Ga0116229_10009755_pt1 | contig 14578 bp, 7 predicted proteins | sample S1TSphgellanicum_3_FD_87313 | JGI IMG/M metagenome (GOLD analysis project Ga0116229, IMG submission 87313) | Host-associated microbial communities from peat moss isolated from Minnesota, USA - S1T2_Fc - Sphagnum magellanicum MG | ecosystem: Host-associated > Plants > Peat moss > Unclassified... | reverse complement strand
TTTTTTTATACCATATCCACACAATGATTAATGCTTAAATTTTTTAAAATATTATTTTCAAAGGAAAAATCCTAATGCAATGGATAGAATCCCCCTTTTAGTCCTAAAGTCGAACCTTTTCCTGAATTTTCATTTTCATCCATGAACAAAATGGATGAAAATAAATTGCCCTTTGACAATTTTTAAAAAGTTGCTCACAAACAATTTCTTTGACAAGGATCATGTTTTGAAAGGAGCAAGTTTTAAGTTGCCTTAGGGAATAGTCATGTTTTTGAAGGAAAAAGGGCAAGTTGCTCCCTTAGGAATAACCATGTTCCCAAAGGAGCAAGGTTTAAATTGGCTTGAGGAGCAACCATGTTCTTAAGGGAGATTTTTTTTTTTTCCCCAGTGACATGATTATTCCCTTGGGAAAAAAAGGGCTTAAGTTGTTCCCTAAAGCAACTTAAGATCCTTCTCTTCGAGAACATGATTATAAAATTGTTTAAGTTGTTTCCTAAGGTAACTTAAGCTCATTCTCCTTGAGAACATGATTGTCTGTTGGGAAAAAAAGAACTTTCTCAAGAAACAATGAACTTTTTTCAAGGAAAGGGTCAAGTTCTTCGAAGAAATGCATGTTCTAAATTTTTTGTAATAATGATTATCTCATGTTTGTTTTTATATATGCTTGCAACCTATCATTGGAAAGGTTTCAAAAAGAGTTACAACTTTGTAGCTAGGAAGCACTTTAATCAAAACTCATATGTAAAAGATATGATCACATAAAATTTTGAACACATTTGTTCCTTGTGGAAACAGTTGTTCTTCGGGCAACTTAAGCCCTTGCTCCCCCACACACATGGTTCCTTGGGGAAGGTGCCCTTCTTCCTTGGGAATTTAAGCCTTTCCTTCCACGCACATGATTCCCTAAGGAAAGTGCCCTTTTCCTTGGGGAATTTAGGCCCTTCCTCGTGGAAAATTCATTGTTCCCCAAGGAATTTTTTTTTTTTCTTGGGGAACTTTTCTTATTCCATGAGGAGTTTGCTTGGGACTCTCATTTAATCTTCTTTACCTTGAGGAAGTTACTTCCTAAAGGTAATTAACTTATAAATAATTATTTATATGTTTTATGGATTTTTTTCATCCATTTTGTTTATTGGTAAAAACAATTGAAAATAGGATTGAACCTTGAACATTTGGGTTGAAAAGAAGATTTTAATCATTGCATCAATTGGTTTTTTTTAAAACTATTATGTAAAAAACAAATTACAACATTAATCACTATGCATGTATAGTTTTTTCATGTTGGGCATTGTAGTACAAATGAGTCAAACCCAATGACACATTTAACTTGTTACTATTATTTAGGGTTTGCCATGGTTTTGCACCTAGTTTTTGTTTTTGTTCCTTGATTTTACTGATTTTGTGGATAATTTTAAAGTGTTTTCCCATTTTAATGGTTGAAGATTTTAATTATTTATTTTTTTCAAATTGAAATCATTTTGTTGAAAATTTGACTTTCAATCTTTGAACAACTATTAACATGAATAAAATCCATTGTATTAAAGTTGACAAGTATGATTAAATTCCATTCATTATATGAAAGACAAAATGTGAAAGATGATTTTTATCCATTGCAAATCAAATGTTAATTTTCATTCATGCACAAGTTAGAGGAAAATTAATGAACTTTACACATTATCTTTAAAAATGGAAGTTTTTCAAAAATAAGTATAGGTGAGAAGTTTAGTTATTATATTATTGGATGAAATTTTAATTTTTTCTATGATTGATATTGAAGCCTTTCATAACTTTTTAATGATCTATTGACTTTTATTAACGACAATTAACACATAAACAAAAATCACACACCTTGTAACATGAAAATGTTTTTGTAATTCTTGCTTTGGACATGTCACAAAAGCTTGAGAAAGCATGAGCTTGGGTTGAAATGATGTTGAAGGAGGGACAATAAGCACCACCACTCGCCCCCCAATTAAGTGATCTTAAGGTTGTTGGAAAGGTTTCAACATTGTTGCAACATGTTGTGTTCACATGCCCAAGAAAGAGTTATTTTCCAAAAGTTTGAAAAAAATGAGGATACAATTGCCAAAAATGTCCAAATCATTCATGATATAAAAATTAGAGAGTTGGTATCACATCTAAATTGAAAACTTGACACAACATTGGAAAACTCTTAATGAAAATGGTTTTTCATGTTTGGTTTCATTATGTTTTTCAAGAGTTATGAGGCTCCAAATCTTGATCATTGAAGGGGCCAATTTCAAGATTGGGGCTTTGGGTATTTTGAGAATTTAACATTCCAATGTAATTCTTATGGTGAGGACCTCGAAAGTACACTATGAGCATAATAATGTCTTCTTCATGGGCTTGGGCCATGGTGGATTCACAATGGGTCTCAAATTCAATTTGGTCTTCAAATCGCTTTAGTATATTGGCGATTACAAATATCTCCGACATCCAAAATAGTGTGCAAATTATTTCTCTACCCTGATATAAAGGCATGATATTGAATAAGCATACAATGAGGACCAATTATATATCTCATCACATGAGCCAATCATTGTGATCGGCCAATCAAAGTCAATCATTTTTTAAAAACTGGCCCTTGTGGAAAGCATTATATCTTGTGAATAATTTCAAGTCCAAACTCAATCTCATGATAATTGACGCTTGAACTTCACCCAAAGTATAGATTACATTTCATTATTTTTCTGCTGATCAATGTTTCTTTTAGTGGAAAAAATGATCCCAATTGCCTACAAAATGAAAGGGTGCAGCTTAAGATGTTTTTACTTTCATATTTTGAATATCATCAAGTTTGGTTAAACATGTTTATGGATGATGGCCACTTGAAGCAAAATTGAAAAAAACAAAGAAGAAGAAGAAGAAATAATTGTTTCTACTCCTGAGAAAAACACATAGAACAAATAATTAAAGGAATGTTTGCTTGTTTAGCAACATTTTCCAAAACCTTTTATTCATTAAACACTAATTTCTATATTTATGGTCTTAAGTTTCTAACAAAAAGCATATTTTATGTTATAGATTTGATCTCTGGGACTATGGGTGTTGGGTGGAATAGAGATCTACATTTTAAACTCACAGATTTAGTAGAGCCCAAGAGTTATAGGAAGGTTTCCACAAGATTTATCAATTGGGGCTAACACAAAGGAGAATAAGTGTGTTCTTAATGTTTGTATTGAGATCCTACCCTTGGTGTAGAAGTTTGATATATGGAATGTTAATGTAAGAAATGTGACAATCTTTGTATGTCAAAATGATCCTATAATTGGATCCTACCCTTGTTGTAGGAGTTACATCTGAAAACGTTAGAGCATCTCCACAAGTAGAAATATAATGACTTGTACACAGTACTTTGCATGATATATAACAACCAAATAATGTGAAACTGAGTTTGGATCTATGAAATGAACATGACACAATTATGTCCAAAATTATCAGGAAAGGGAAACTAGTCTATGTTGGATGTTGCAAACACTAGTCAACTCTCAAGGAGGGGGTGTGTGTGGAGATGCTTTTAGAGCGCCTCCAGCAGTGCTCAATATTTGACCCTGCAAAAATATTTCTCACATTCAAGTTTAGTTATTTACATTTTTCCAACTCCACCCCTAAAATTTAAAACTGGGACTGCACATAGATGAGACCCTACTACCTATTAGGAAACCACCTGAACTAATCATTATGATTGGCCAATAAAAAACAGGGAGAGGCAGTAAAATCATATTTATTACACTTTTCTCTGGCAGGTGTTATTAGTTAGGCTTTGCTGTGCATTTTACCGGCTACAGCAAACTTACCTGCTACAGCAAACTTTGCAAAAATGCTGGGCCAAACAGGCATGTTCTAACTTTTCTTCATCTAATTTTACAATGCAGGGTCACATACTGCAGAAGTTGCTCTAGTGCATGAAACTTTACAATCTTCGTATCAAAGTATGCTCCCTACTTTGATTTGCTAAACCATGAGAACTATCTTTTGCAAGACATTTCTTGTGGGTTTGGGATCAACAATGTGAAACACTCTTGGGGTACAGATCAACCATGGGGAACTCTGAAACAGGCCTGGTACAAACCATTATCACCTAACAGAATTGCTCGTCCTATAAAATTTTGATATATTTATAAAGCATCATTCACGCCTCCTAGTGCTAAATTATAGAAAGAGCCACCCCCCCCCTCCTCCCCCCACCCAAAATCATTTAACTCAATGTTACATAACACAATCTTATTTGGGGGGGGAGGCGAGGGGGGCGGGGATGTCTAACTAAATATTTATTACATTTAATATTAATTACAATAATCTTGATTGTGACCATACACCACTAACCTTCATTTTGAAGGTGTGAATCCATTGTGACAAAGGTAATCTTTTGATACCTTAAGTTAAGTTAAGACTAACCTAGGTGTTAATGTAGCCAAACTTGTTAACCGATCTTTTACGTTAATGGAATCTTAACATAAGTAACCTTTTTCTTTGATGTTATTAGGCTATCTAAATGTTACAAGCTCTAACATCAGGTCTCAATGATGCTTTTAAGTGTACCAGGCATGTTCCATAGTACATAAAAGTACTACCTTATGTTCTGCATTATGTTCCAAATGAACAGGCTTATGCTATACCATATTAGGTTAGAAATTGGAAATTGCAAGACTAAAAAAGACTTCGAACATGGTCTCCAAAGAGGATCTCCACTGGTGCTCAGTATGTCACTCTGGATAATAAAATTAAAAATCTAAGTTTATCCTCTTTTTTTTTGGTCAACGCCACTAATAAAACTGTAATTGGAACTGCATATATGTGCTAACTACTAATAGCAAACCATCTGGACCAATCATTATGATTGACAAATCAGAAATACTGAGCCACAGTCAGGTCCAATTTATTACACTCTTTCTTTTGGAGGTGTACAACTGTGTTGCGCCTTTCACCACCCACGGCAAGTTGCACGAATTTGGTTCAGAAAAACCAATTTCTTGAGCTAAACCGGCACATTTAAACTTTTTCACAATAATTTTTACTTTGGAGTCACATACTGAGCACTGGTGGGAGATGGAGATGCTCTTAATGCAATAATCTCATGCCATTTGCAACAAGGACTTTGACTATGAAATGCTTCACATCAATACCCACAATGTCAATGGCACCGTGCAATCCCCACCAATGAATGATATTTGGCTGATTGCCGAGTATCCCTATGCACATGACTTTTGTAAACAATGTTCACCTCTCATCTTGTGCACCCAAGGGTTGCAGATAATCTGACTATAAAGTGCAGACAAGTAACCAGATGTATGAGATAGGAGGTACCTTCTACCAACCCAACATTAGTCAGTTCCTTCTAGTTCATGTAAACTTGGGATACATATTAGTGTTGTGTGGTTCAAGGTTTCGGACTTTTAATGACCACTTCCAGTGTCTGCTTTTTTTTCTTTGTTTTTTTGGAGTTTTATGATATAGCCATTTGTGAGCATTTTAAGAAAGCTCTTACATTTCTTTTCACAAACTGTGCAGACTCTCGAAATGTTGCAAAAAGCTGATCATCCATAAAAGAAAATTTGTGTCACAGAATGCCAAAATGCTTTCAAAACCATCTCTAAAATTGCCAAAAGTTTTGCTTTGAAAAAAGGTCTCTTGTGACAAAGCAAAGTTCTCACTTTGTAACTAGTAGCCTTTGTCCAAAACTTTGCACAAAAAAGAGAGAGAACTAATTGCTCAATGATGATCCAGAAAGTTGGCTAAAGTATATTATATACTTCTGTAAACATTGCTTTGTGCTGTTGTCATTGCAGTCGAAATTGGACCACAATCACCAGCTTTGCAAATCCTCCCTTCGAAGTTCAATTGCACTGGCACTGTAAAGTAGAAACTTGTGAACAACAAACTTTAAATTTCTGCTAAATATATCAACATCATGATGTGCAGCACACAAAGAATTTTTTTTAAAAAAATGAGCAAGCTTCAAAGAGAGCTCAACAATGGTTTAGACATCTAAGCATCCATGGTGGCACTACTCTCTAGTGCAGCTAATTGATTAAAGGCACCATGAGCTAGATGAAACACCTCTTCATCACACCTCTTGCACCTCTAGCTCTGCACCACCAGCTGGTGGCGAAGAGGTGTTCTTTCCGCAGACACAATCATGGCCTGTCCATTGACAAAAGGGTGATTGATTGGTATCATCACTTGTGCCCCCTGCTTTGCAGAGACAACTAACCCAGACCAGGAGGTGATGGTAGGACTTGTGAACAGGGTCAATTTGTGACCTTCAATCCTTGTGGTGGATTCGTGAGCTTGGAGTGAAGTAGAATTCTAGTGAAATTTTGCCACAAACAAATTAAAAGTGATATATTGATATTCACTCAACACTGCTTTGTACCATATACTCTCTCTGGCTAGTAGAGTCGGTTTTGTGAATTCTATGGACAGATGAGCATCACTCCAGAGAAGTAAGAAGTACCTGCTGATGGGTTGTTTCGCATGTCTGACTCTTCATCATGCACTGAAAAGAGAGAGCAGGCATGAACAGGCAGCAATGACACTCCTGCATCATGTGTCATCATGGAGCCGTTCAACGATTGTCATGATTTACACATTTTGTAATGGCACTCCCCATATCAAACTACACCTACTACTCTCCTCTACTGCCAGATCCTCTGTCAGAAAGCTGTCCACTCCCATTTGCTGAGAAACCATGTTGCAAGTGGGGAACCACCACTCCCTTTGTGTGTTTGTGTGTGTGTGTGTGTGTGTGTGTGTGATGAATGAAAGAGTAGTTGGCTTGCCTAATCATCAACCTTTGCTTGGTAATTTTGGACTCTGCACTCCCCCTTTTTTGTAAGGAAGTTTTCCAACATTCCAAAATTTCCAAAAGGTAACACAATTTTCTGAAACTAGAATATTTTGTCACAATTCTCTTTTCTCGGAAAAACAATTTCGCCTAAAATGGATAGAAAAGTTCTTTTTTTTAATTTTAAAGAAGGGTTTCGCCACATAAGTCTACTGGATACCGATTTAAGAGTTCTTTTGAAATAATGTCATCAGGTAAGTTGAAATTTGCCTAGGGATGCTCGCCACCCTGGGTACATCAGGAAATTGAAGAAAAACACACTGGCTATATGTGGTTAGAGTTATCTGTAAAGTCACCCTGTCTTCACACTATCGTTGGGCCTCCCTTTCACCTCCTATCCTCTCTTTCAGTGGCATGCACAAAGTAAGGAAATATGATTAAATCTCACTATGAAACGCTGAAACTCAGTATCTAATGCAAAAGGTTCGAGAGTACTAATAGTAGTTGTACAGGTAGGAGCAGTGAAAATATATGTACCAACAGTGAAGGCGCTTGGGGAAAAGGAACGACAGGATGAAACTCAGTTTACTGCCAAAATTGATGGTTTTCTCAGTTTCAACCCCCCCCCTTGAATGGTTATGCACTTTTTTTTGCAGGTGTTTTTTTTAATCTCACCCCATGTATGGCCAACTCAGGGTTCTCGTGTTGTGTTTCCTTTATTTATAACTCTATTACCTCTGGCTGTAAACCAAGATATGGAACATTCTAAAATACCACTCTTTAACCGTGGTAGCCTAATGGGAAAATTTTCCATTATCAGGGGTCAAAAAGTATGGGTTTTGAGGATATTTTACATATTCTCTGGTTATGAAGAATATTCTGAAAACCCGCAATTTTTGATCCCTGACCCAGTGAATATTCCCATTACCAGGTCAGCAGAGTCCATGAGTTTTTGAAATATTCCTAAGGAAAGGGAAAAGAAGCACATGCTTTTAAAAATATCCCTATGAATGAAAAAAAACAAGGGTCTCCTTTGTTATGGGAATACTTTGTACAATAGAGATATCTGTAAAATGTACATTTTATGGGATGGGTACCTTGTGTTCTTCGAAAACATTATAGTGAGTGGTGAAAGAGTGGTGAAAGAGCAACAAGAAAGAAGGTTTATTTGTAGGTGCTAAGAGAATCACGCACCAACTATCATGTTGCAAGCTTGAAAGAGGTCACAAGGAGTCTTGAAGCTCATTTACTTCAAAGGTCGATAGAAATATTCAAGGTATCAAATTCAACTTGGGTGTTTCTTTGCAAGTGAGGCATTTTTAAAACCATGATCATAGTAATAAATTTACCTTCTTGTCAAGATGATGACATCTTCTACAACTATCCAAAAAATTCAACAATTTGGGAAAGTTTATTGTTGTGTGTGGTCTATTTCCATTATTTGTTGTTTGGTTTGTGAACTTATGCAAACCCTAGCTGAAATAAAGTTAAATCAATACTGCAAGAAAACACCTTCGTACCTTCTTGTGCAAACAAAACTTGCTTCCAAATCCGAGAAACCCATGTATACCCAAAATCCTAACCTAGAATTGTGCATTGAAAAAAAATGTTGCATGTTGCTTCCTCTCCTATATTCCATCATAGTTGGCCATTGACACCTTCAATGTTTTGGTGTCTTTGTTGAGACAATAAAGTGGGATTCACTGTGGTAGGGAAAAATGTTCCTTGGAATATCTTGGAGGTAATGAAGTTGACCATAGGTCTTACTTTTGAAAAATTGCCACTAGTCATACCCCAAGGTTGTCATTCCAAATGTGATTTGAATTTGAGTTTGTGATTGCAACCCATTGACCTAAATTACATCACTTCCTATCATTTTGATTCTAATTCTTTAGAAACCATTTGTAACATCTTACAAATCCCACATGACATTTATGTTGTAATTAACATTCATTGTCAAATTTTGAACAAGCACAACTTTTGCACAATTTTGAATTGAATGCATTTGAATTGCATTTAAGTTGATTTCAATTGGGTTGCAACATGAATTTGGTTGAATTTTACTGCTTTCAATTGTTTTGCTTAAATCAAATTGGTTCAATTTGGTTGAATTGAGTTGCTTTCAAATGAATGGAATTGGTGAGATTCAATAAATTTAGGTTGTATTTCTCACATATTGCCTTTTTGCAACCCCTAGTTACCTCAAACCTCAAACAACTTCTACAAACTTTTACTAGTCTTTAATACTTTAAACAAACCTTTAACATACCTCTATAGACCTTTAATATATATATAGACCATCTGAGACCTTTACATACCTAAACAAACCACTACTAACCTAGACAAACCATCTAACTCTTGGATGGATCTAGACAAACCTCTATCAACCTACTCAAACCTTTAACAACCTTTATAAACCTAAAACAAAGCTCTCACATAGCTATAATGACCTTTACACACTTGCAATAAATTTCTTCCTACTTTAAACACTTGTTCTTCACTAGATTATTCATTGGTTTTGAGGGACTATAATTACCCATTGGATCTAAATCATTAGATTATTCATTGGATTTCTCACTAGATTGTCATTGGATTAGGTTCAATGGATTTATTTCATCCAATTATTCACTACATAATCATCCCATTTATTCTCTAGAAATGGTTCACTACATTACTTGTTAATTAGTCACTAATTTTGTTTCACTATATTGGTCACTAGATTTGCTTCATTGGAATTTTACATCACTTCCTATTTGGATTCCTTATTTACAAACTAATTTAACTAGAACTTTTCTTATCTAACTACATTGATGATTGAATCTTGACCTACAACCCCTTTAGGTCTACATTAGTGAATTTCTTTCTAGGTTGTTGAAGAAGGTATGGAAGGATTTGATACTGACACATTTATGACTCTGAAGAGTGAATGCAAATTGTTATTTAATAAAAGGCCCACCAAGGCATTAAGAAAAAAAAAGGTTTTAAAAAAATTATGGATTCTTTGCATTTTAACTATAATATAACCACATTTTGCCATCACCATTTTATGTTTTATACTTGAAACAAAAAGAATGTGAAGTAATAACTTATCCCTAACCAAGTTTGGAAATTTGTTTACCAAGATTACAAGCTACAATTCCCATGTTCATCATTTTAGGAGGAGAGCCTTTTGAATATAAGTGGTAAGAAACTTTGAAGGAATTGAAAACATGCACAACAAATGAAGAGGGTTTAAAGGAGCTTGTGTTGTAGATTGATGAAGTTTTGGAAAAACTCAAAACAACAAATGGTCATGTAACACAAAATGTATTAAAAAGGTGGTAGTCTTTAACAAATGGTACAACGAATCTTTCATCTCATTCTTCTCTTAGCCTTGGGCTTATTTCCAATGAAACATCAAGGGCATCATTAAGACTTGCTACATTTATAGGTACACTTATGGATAGGCCAATGACAAAGTCTAAAATGTTGATGCCACAATCCAATAGCTTCACCACCATTACTAGCGAATTAGAGTCTAATGTGAAAAATTGGAAGGCTCTATTAAAGCAAAGGTGGATGTTAACATAGAAAAAAAAACCTTTAAAATAAGTAATTTCAAGGCAACTTGAAAATGTGGAATGATTACAAATGTAAAATTATAGGCTTTGGTTGAAAAGTTACTAGACTTGTAACTAGTAGTCACCATCCTAACCATGATCTATTGGCTCATTTAAATGTTTGCTAATAATTTCAAATGTGAAATTTTAGTGCCACCTATGGAGGAAGTTAGTTAATAGTATAGCTACCTTAAAATATGACTTTTTTTTGTGTGGAGTTAAAACGTTTCATCAACCTTATTATTACCCCAAGATAATGGATGTGCATGTGTGGATTTTGGGTGCACCCATCCAATTGATGGGTTGTTTTGAAGTCTACCCATCTACTTGTTGGGTTTATTCTCAAAATATAAATGTTGGGTAACTAATTTAATAATGCCTTTAAACCATTTTTATTTTTATTTGAGTTGTTACTTGCCTTTTTGTATCACAAGGTTTCATATCATTATAAAATGTAAAAGAAAATTCATTTGACTAATTTTAAATATGAAATTTGTTTGATAAACATACAAATAATTAGTTTCAGTTCGTTTAAATCTTATTAAAATGAGATTCTTAAAAATTGATTTGAAAGATTATGAAAGAATTGATTAAAATAAAATATGTCAATTTTGAAATAAACTAAATTTCAATATAAAATTCTTTTTTGAAATATAAATGTTTTTAATTAATTTGATGTTATTTTAAAAACTTCATAAGATTTTGATAAATATTTAATAACAAAAATTATTAAAAAATTCATTTTTAATTGATTAATTTGTTTGTATTGTTGTTGTGTTTTATGTTATAAAAATTTATTATTGCCTTAAGATAGTAGACATGCATGTATGATTTTAGGTTTCACCAAGCATGTATGGGGCAAACACAACTAGTTCACTTGCATTTGAATCATCCAACACCCCATTCCACCTTAATCCCCCAAACTACATGCATTTTGTTGTACCCCATAATTATATCTAGATCAATTTTAAGCATTAGCTTGCACCCCTTAATGTGGCACATCACAAACATCTCTTTATGTAACTAATGTTGCCCAACAAATATTCAAAGTACTCATTTGTGTGCACAAAATATTGCCATTAGTTTTTGTGAATGTTTAACCAACACATGATGCTAACATCATGGTATGACCTAGATACCCAAGGTCTAAACAAACAAACAACCCATGGTGGTCCACCATCATTGTGTTGTTCATGCAATACATTTTTTTCTTGCCCATTGAAAAGGAATGTATGTTGTGGAAGTTCAACCAAAATTTCCAACATCAATCTTAACTTTTATTCATACAATTAAATGGAAAAATCTTGAAATTATAATCAAGAAATGCACCAAGATCATCTTTCATAATATTATTTGTTTATTTTCACTCAATGAACTTTGGACCTAATTTTTTCAAATTAAATTATACTTTGAAATTTTTAATTTAAATGTAATGTTGTGTATGTAAATAAAAACTTGGAATAGAAGTTGATCACCAGTAATTATTTGCAAGAATTATCATGACAAGATAAATGTGTCAATTAAGCTTTTAGAATGAAAATTCAAAAAAATCCAAAAAAACAACAAAATAAAGAAATATTGCCATGTTTTTGGTGAAACATTTATGCACATGAACAAAGATTTCTTATATAAAAGGAAATTTTTAAAATAGTTGCTAAAATTATATTAATGTGTGAAGGATATTGTCCTATAATGCGTCACACAAATAAAGATGAAATTTTGTTAAATATTTATCATGTTATTAAACCAAATTGAACAACACAATATTTAGTGGAATTTACAATGAAGTTTCAAAAGTTCCAAATTTTATTTATAACTATATTAATATAGATTCACCATTGACATGGAATTAAATATCTGATCAATTAAAACACATAATTAAATATCTTTAATACCATTTTGGTTTGTTAAAAATGTTAAAACAAGTTTAAAATGCTCACTTAACTGAATCCTTACAAGGATTGCCTAGTACTAATCTAGTCAAAATGATATGTCAAATATTATGATTGCATGACAATCAAGAAGAATATTTTTTAAATAATGATTTGCATGTCAACATACATTATATATTATTACTATTATTATGACCCAAAAATGTGTTATATTATCCTATTAATATGTAAAGGTAGATTACAAATTCAAAATCCTCTATTATATATGGCATTGAATTTTAAGATGTTCAAGGAGTTCAGAATTAAGTAGCGAAGTTAGGACAATGTTGTGTAACAAATTTCCATGCTTTTGGATATTGAATGTTCATTAGATTCTTTTCAAACTTTGATAATCATAATACATTTTTTAAAATATTAATGTTGTGAAAGTTCAACCAAGAATTTCAGCATCAATCTAATTTACATTGTAATGGACTTCAAATAATGATAACATCATATTAATATAACCTTTAGAGTAAAACTTTAAAAACTCCAAAAAATCAATGAAATGAGAAATTATTGCCAATGTTCTAATGAAAGATTTATGCACATTCAAAGTCTTATATAAAGGGAAATAAATTTTAAAAAACGTAGTTGTGATGTAAATGTGTGAAGGATGCTACAATGCCACACAAACACACAAGATCTATTAAATATTTACCATATTATTATCTAAAATATTAACAATATGAAATTTAGTGAAATTTTCATTAAAGTTCAAAAAGTTCCAAATATAAAAATTGCCTATATTAGTATGGAACCATTGACATGGAAATAAAAATCTAATCAATGTAGAACCATATAATATTACTATTTGAGTTTAAATATGTTTTAAAATAATAACAATTCACCATTTGGAAGTTGAGAGAACTTTTTTTGGGCATTTGAAACTTTGATTTGTGGGTTAGTGCACTAGATGATGCAACAAAAGATGTTGATGATGGAGCAACACCTCCAAAAAGTCCAAGCAAACAAAAAAATGAGAAATAATTGTCATATTAATTGTGATAAAAATTTTACCCACCTATTCAAATAATTCTTATAAAAAAGCTTGGAAATAAAACAAAATTTGACATGTCATGCATTATTGTATTCAAGATTCTATATCACATATATGTCATCAATGTTTTTTTAAAAATTTAAATTAAAGTTCCTTACATGTCAAACAAATAAATATATTTACTACTAAATCTCAAACACCAAAGTTAGCTATTGAAAAATTTATAACTTGACTTTTTACTTAATTGCAATAAAAAAAATTCAATCAATCCTTCGCCGTATAAAGGTTTAAAGACTTCCATTTAAGCACTAGTTTATTTCAAATTTCAATCATAAAATCAAAAAATTACAAAACATCTCCGACATGTAATTTTTATTTGAAAATTATTGAACCTTCATAACCGATATGAAATTTTATGTTATTTGGAAAAAAGAAAAGGTTACAAAGCTAGTACACAGATATTAATTGCAATGAAATTGATATGATATTAATACACCAAACAATGAAAAAATTGAGAGATTGCATCCAATGAAATTGTTACACACTTGCTCAAAAATTTAGATTGAAATAAATACATAATGAAAAGCCATTCTTTTCTTTGAAGGATCCTAAATCATGGCCACAAAGGTAATTGTGTTAACATCTACCATACATTATTACGCTTCATAAACACCAATAAAACATGAAAACTATAAAAATAGTGGGGGTTTTTTTTTTTACACACTTGCAAAACATGGTTACCAATATGCAATTAAAAGCAACAACCTCCTTAACACCAAGAATAGAGAATTATGGTAATCTAAGTAGCTCTATTAAATAAATCTTTTCTATTCCTAGACACCAATTCTATTGATATAAAAAAGTATTCCTCTTCTCATCAATAGAAGGAATTGAATTCTATGAGGAGAGGACTGCAAATCATAAACCATCTAACTCTTTGAGAAAGAAAAATGCAAACCATCAACCCCACAAACATAACATACTCAGCTGACTATCGTAAACCTTTCACCCTCCGCTAATTCAAAAAAATGAAAAATCCTTGTCTTTTACCTTATTGACTCAAAGCATGCCAAATGCAATATGTGCAACATAGTATGACAATTGCAAGGATATATGATATGTTACTCATTATGTGTTTTCAAAAGAGTGTAGTGGATGGCACTATGGTCTAAGATCTCGACATAAGAAGGCATCATAAACACGTTGGCCCTGCCAATAGATATGATGTTGTACATCTATC
>Ga0116229_10009752_pt1 | contig 14585 bp, 13 predicted proteins | sample S1TSphgellanicum_3_FD_87313 | JGI IMG/M metagenome (GOLD analysis project Ga0116229, IMG submission 87313) | Host-associated microbial communities from peat moss isolated from Minnesota, USA - S1T2_Fc - Sphagnum magellanicum MG | ecosystem: Host-associated > Plants > Peat moss > Unclassified... | reverse complement strand
TCGCTCGCGCAGGGCGAGCCGTTGGGCGACGAGGTTCACGATCCGTTCTCCAGGACGTAGCGTGTGACGGTTTGGACGAAGGCTCCGACTTCGGCCGCCGGGGCGACGATATCGGGCGGGAAGCCGGCCGCGCCGGCGCTCGCCGACGAAGCGGGTCCCATCGCTGCAACCACGGGACGGGCCCCAGCGTCGCGCAAGCGGGCCAGATAGTCGGTGATCGCGGCCACGGACCCGGACGAGGGGAACAGAATCGCGGTTGGCACTCGGCTGCCCAGCGCCTCTTCGGCCGCATCGGAATCGAGCGCCTCGACGACCTCGGCGCCGGCTTCGCGTAGCGCCGGGGCGATCCGGCTGGTCCGGTCCTGGGTCCGCGGGAGGAGGAAGAGCCGGCCGCTGAGCGGGCCGTCGTAGGTGTCTGGGTGGTCGATGACCGCGCCCGCTGCCGCCAGGATCTCCGCGCCGCCGCGGCCGAGCAGATCGCGGGCGAGGTCGTCGGCGAGTGCCTCGGCTTCCGCGATCGAGACGACCTGGGCGAGCCGCTCGCCGCGCAGCACGTGCGAGCCGTCGGGCGCGGCGATCACGCCGGTGATGTGGAACTCGCGGTCGGCGTAGGTGGCATGGGCGCCGGCCGGGGCCTGGCAGCCGCCGCGCAGCGCACGCAAGAACGCGCGCTCGGCGCGCACGGCGAGGTTCGTTTCGGGATGGTTGAGGATCGTCGCGATCCGATCCGCGAGCGGATCGCCGAGGCGCGTCTCGAGCGCGAGCGCACCCTGGCCGACCGCCGGCACGACCTCCGCCGGATCGAACGGGACGGTGTGCGTCGCGCGAACGCCGAGCCGGCGCATCCCGGCGCTCGCGAGCACGATCGCGTCGTACTCGCCGTCGCGCAATTTCCGCAGCCGGGTGTCGACGTTGCCGCGCACGTCGTCGTAGACGAGATCGGGGCGCAGCGAGCGCAGCTGCGCGCGGCGGCGCGGCGACGACGTGCCGACCCGCGCGCCGGACGGCAAGTCGTCGAACGTCGCGTACTTCTCACTGCAGAATGCGTCGCGCGGATCTTCACGCTGCGTGATGGCCGCGATCCACATATCCTCGGGCAGCGTCGTCGGCAGATCTTTGCACGAATGCACCGCGTAGTCGGCGCGCTTCTCGCGCAGCGCGGTCTCGAGTTCCTTGACGAACACGCTCTCGCTGCCGATCGCCGCTAGGGATCGATCTTGGATCTGGTCGCCTTTGGTCGAGATGGTTTCCAGCGTTGAAACGAGGCCGCCGGCGGCGAGTTTCGCCGTCATCATGCGCGTTTGCGTCAGCGCCAATTGACTCGCGCGCGTCGCACACACCAGCGACTGCGGCGCGGCGGGTTCGACTTCGAGGACGGTGTCGGCGGTGCGTTCCACTTCGTGTTCGATGCTCCCGGGAGCCATGGCGGCGAGATCGTCGATATCGCGCTCGGCAAAGTGCTTCATGATTGCCGCCCGGTGTTCGAGCGGCACGACGGCCTGCACGCGTTCGCGCACGAGACCCAGAGTCTTGGCGGCGCGCGCATAGCGCGAGTCCAGCGCGACCGCGAGTTCGTCGCGGATGCGTTTGGTGAAACTGGGCGAGAGGCCGGATGAATCGACGGTGATCGTGAGCGGCCCCGAGCGGTGGACGGCCGGGGTCGCGAAATCGCCGCGTTCGACGTGGGCGGCATCCGAGGCCAGGGCTCCGGCTTCGCGGGCATCCGCGACGACGTCGGCGTTGACGCCGTCGTCGCTGGTCGCCGCGATGACGATGATGCAGTCGGAGACGTCGCCGGTCGCGTAGGCCCGTTCGACCCAGCGAATCGAGCGTGCGTCGGCCAGGGCCGCTAGGCCGGGTGTCGCGCGCGGGCTGATGACGGTGACGTCGGCGCCCGCGTCGAGCAGGCCGCGGACTTTGCGCTCCGCCACGGGTCCGCCCCCGACCACCAGCGCGCGGCGGCCCCGGACCGTAAGAATGATCGGGTACATCGAACTCAGGTCCTTCGCTGCGAGGCCCGGGACTCCGCGCGTGCGACGACAAAAGCGCGCTCGTAATGACGCTCCCTCGGGCCCCGATGCGCGCTGCGCTTCTCGGTGCGCTCTTCGCTGCTTTGGTGACCTTGCCCGGACTCGGCGGCGGAACGCTTTGGGACAACAGCGAGACCGCCTACGGCGAGGTCGCCCGCGAGATCATCCTGACCCACGATTGGGTCGTCATGCACCTCAACGGCGTCCCCTGGTTCGTTCAGCCGCCGCTCTATTTCTGGATCGGGGCACTGTTTGCAAAGGTACTCGGAGCGACGGCGCTGGCGTTCCGACTCCCCTCGGCCCTCGCCACGATCTTCATGGGTGGGGCGATCGGCTACGCGACCGCGCGCATCGCCGGCACGCGCTGCGGCATCGTCGCCGCGATCGTGCTCTCGACGAGCCTGATGCAGGCGATCGTCGGCCGCCTCGCGATCATGGACGCACTGCTCGATTTCTGCATCGCCGCCGCGATCTTGTGGTGGTATCGTGCGCTCGAGCCGCTGCGCGCACCCGACTCGCTCGATGCGGGGAAACGCTCGACGGCGTTTCTGCTCGGCGCCGCCGCGATCGGCTTCGGAATTCTTGCGAAGGGACCGGTCGCGCCTGTCATCGTCGGCCTCGTGATCGGCGGGTGGCTGGTATGGGAAACGCGCGGCGGGCGTCGCGTGCCGATGTTGCCGCCGCTTACGATCGCCGGCGGCATCGTGCTGATGGTCGCGATCACCTTGCCCTGGTTTCTTTTGCTCGCGCAGCACGTCGGGGGCGGTGCGATCGTCGAATTGATCGGGCACTACACCGTCGGCCGTTACACGGGGGTCATCGAGAATCAGCGCGGGCCGCTGTGGTACTACGTGCCCTCGCTGATCCTCGGATTCTTTCCCTGGATCGCGTTCTTACCGGTTGGGTTCGTGCGCGCGCTAGCGCGCGCACGTGCGGCCGATGGTTCGTTCGCGCGGCTGGCCGTCTTGTGGGCGGTCTTACCGTTCGTGTTTTTCAGCTTCGCGCAGACGAAGCTGCCGAACTACATCGCCCTCGAGTTCTCCGCGCTCGCGATCGTCGTTGCGCTTTGGTTCGAGCAAATCGACGCGGGCGAAGATACGCGCGCCGCATGGATCTCCGCGGCTTTTCTTCCGCTCACGTTGGCGGCGATCGTCTTCGCCGTCGCGGTGTTCGGAAGCAAGAATAGGTTGCCGATCGCCGAGCTCGCGCCGCAGTTGATCACGCTCGGTGCGGGGATGTTCGCGGGGTCGGTCGCGACGGTTGCGGTGTTGCTCGTCCCGCGCTGGCGTTCGTCGGCGCCCTACGTGCTCGGTGCGACGAGCCTCGTCTTGGTTTCGTTCATTGCGTTCGTCGCCGAGCCGCTCGCGGAGCAGTTCAAGCCCATACCGCATCTCGCCGCGATCATCGAGCGCGATCGCAAACCCGGCGACGTCGTCGCGATCCGCGGCGTCCCCGGCTACAATGCGCTCGTGTTCTACACGGAGCCGGGGGTGAAGAACGTCGACTCGGCGATGTCGCAAGAATATATCTCAACGATCTGCCCGACCGGAACGATCTACTTCGTGACGCCGCTGCGCGACCTCGATGCCCTGCGCGCGCAGACCGAATCGCTGCAACGCACGTTCACCGTGCTCGAACGCGCTGCGCGCGAAGCGTTGGTCCGCATCGACGGTCGCGACTGCCCGCACGACTGATCGCAGCAGGATGTTTGCGCTTGAAGCGCGGTTCGCCGGGTGTATGACCGCAATGGTGTAGAAGGACCGCAGCGATCCTCTTCGCCATAGAAAAAAATCGCCTCGGCGGCACATGGCCGGCGAGGCGATTCGATGAGCCGTTTCGTGCGCGCTATTTCGCGACGGCGGCGACGTCTTTCGCGGTGATTGTCGAGCCTTTATTGCCCCACGAGTTGCGGATGAAGTCGATGACCGAGGCGATTTGATCGTCGGTCAGGTTGCCTTTCCACGCCGGCATCTGGCCGTTGTAGGTGTTGGCGCCGACTTTGATCGAGCCGTTGAGGCCGTAGTTGAGGGTGTGGATGACGTTCTTCACGTCGCCGGTGACGTACGCGTTGCCGGCGAGGTTCGGGAAGACGCCGGGCTGACCGGCGCCTACGGCGCCGTGACAACCCGAGCAGTTGGAGTCGTAAACGGTTTTGCCCGCAGCGATCTGGGTCGCTGCGCTGCCGCCGCCGCTGCCGCCGGCCGTCGCTCCGTTGCTGCTGGAGGTGTTCTCCACCGGCGGTGCGCCGTTGGGGCCTTCGGGAGTCACGTTCGCAACCGCGGCGCCTGGCCCGATCAGGCCGTTTGCGAGTTGGTGTGTTTCGACGTTATACTGGCCGAGCATCGAGAGGCCGATCGCGGCGATCATGAACACGCCGGTGACGCCGAGGACCCAGGGACGCCGCGAGAGCTTGCGCGAGGGGTTCTTGTCGATGAACGGCAGCGCGATGAGGAACAGTACCAGCAGCGTCGGGCCGACGATCGTCGCGAAGAGCGTTCCGATCTGCACGAACTGACCCGGCAGCGTGCCGACGACGTCGAGCAGCGCGAAGAGCGCCATGAAATACCAGGCCGGATACGGGACGAACGTGATGTTGTTCGGGTCGGCTTTATCGTCGAGCGGGACCGGCGAGAAGATCGCGAGGCCCACGATCACGACGAACATCGCGAACGAGACGACCGTATCCATGAACATCTGGTCCGGCCAGAAGCGGCCGGGCTTGAGTTTGGGCGCTTCGTCGATCGGCGGACCGGCCGGACCGTTCCAGCGGAAGATCGCCAAATGCATCGCGACCATGCCGATGAGCAGCGCGGGCATCAGCCACACGTGGATCCCGAAAAAGCGGTTGATCGTGAGCGTGCCGATGCCGTTGCCGTCTTGCAAGAAGTTCAATACGGCGCCGCCGAGGATCGGCGCGTTACCGGCAATCGAGATCGCGACCTTCGAGGCGAGCAGCGCATTCAAGTCCCACGGCAAGAGGTAGCCGGTCAGGCCCAACACGAGCGTCAAGATGAACAGGATGACGCCGACGATCCACTGCAGTTCGCGCGGCTTCTTATACGCGCCCCAGAGCAGCACTTGCAGCAGATGCATCGCCATAAATGCGATCATCGCCGAGGCGCCCCAGTAGTGCAGCGAGAGCACCATGTGCCCCATCGGAACTTTCTCGATGAGGTATTTCGTCGATTCCCACGCCGTCGCGGTCGACGGTGAATAGTAGAAGCAGAGGAAGATGCCGGTAACGATCTGCAGGATCATCGCGAACACGGTCGCGCTGCCGAACGCATACCAGTACGAAGCGCCGCCCGGGACGTCTTCGGTCAGGAACTCGTTGATCTGCGTCACGAGTCCCGTGCGCTGGTCGAGCCAAGTCAACATCGGTTGGTGGTTGCTCCTCTAGCCGATCTTCTGGACGATCATCGACGGTGAATTTTGTTTGTACTCGATCCAGGTGATTTGAACTTTGCCTTGATAGTCGCGCAGCGGAAGCGGATCGAGTCCGCGCAGCGCCGGGCCGGCTTCGTGGGCGCCGAGTTCGCTATAGACCGAACCGTGGCACGGGCACACAAATTTGCTCTGTTCCTTCTGCCACTGAAAACGGCAGCCGAGATGCGGGCAGATCGGGCTGAAGATCACGAAGCCCATTTCAAGCACGGGATACGGGGGCTTGGTGAGGGGCGCGAAGAGTTCCGGGCGCGCGTCCTGCATCTGCTTGTCGGTTGCCTTGACGCCCCAGACGAACTGCTCGGAGTCGGCGTCGCCGAAGTACGCGTTCGATTCTTTGACGTCGAAGTTGATCTTGATCGGCTGGTCGGTCGCCTTCTTGAAGGCATCGGCTTCGTCGGGGGTCAGCGACGACCAGGCGTCGGAGGCGGCGTCCGTCGGCGGGAGCAGCGATCCGATCACGGGGATCGCGATGCCCAGGCCAATGACCCCGCCGAGCGCGATCACGGCATTGACCATGAAGGTGCGGCGCGTCTGTTCTTCCGGCGTCCCGTCGTCTTTGTACGCCTCGGCGTGGCCCATCGTTCTCTCCCTCTCGTCGTGGAAAAAATCAGTCGAAAGTTAGTGTAGGGAAAGCTCCCGCACAGCTCGCGTACCTTAGTGGCAAGCGTTACCTGTTTCCTACGCGGCCGCCGTGTTTTTAGACGCTAGCGTCGCTCATTCGGGTCCCCGATTGTGGTGGCGGGCCCGTTTGCGTGTCATCGTGGGCCCGTTTGCGTGTCATCGTGGGCCCGTTTGCGCGTCGTCGTGGGCCCGTTTGCGTGTCATCGTGGGCTCGTTTGCGTGTCATCGTGGGCCCGTTTGCGTGTCGTCGTGGGCCGTTTTCGCATGTCATCCTGAGCCTGTCGAAGGATGGGCCTGGGAGTAGGCTGGCAACTGCGACATCACGCCCATCCGACGGATGACGTTGGCGGGGCCGCTCGTTTCTGGCTCGGTTGCCTCCGCTTGCCTCCCGGCCTTGCGCTCGCGCGGCCGAGGCCGGGCGGCGGGTTCGCGGATGGCTGCTCGAATCGGGTACAGTAGCGGGGTGAACGATCAACAACTCCACGAGCACATCGAACAACTCGTCGCCGAGGAGCACAAGCTTTTTGACCGGGCCGGCGACATGGGCCCCGAGGAGCGCAAGCGTCTGGGCGACATCAACGTCCAACTCGATTGCCTCTGGGATCTCTTGCGTCAGCGCCGCGCCCGCGAAGAATTCGGGCAGAACCCCGATGAGACGGGCGAGCGCTCGGGGGAAGTCGTCGAGAAGTACCTACAGTAGGGTCGTCTGAATAGGACGGTCTAGGACGAGCAGCTGACCCCGACCGGCGGAATGTCGGCGGGACGCGGCTGCGCGTACGACTCGAATCCGGGCCGTTCGTCGAACGCCCGCGCGAGAAGGTCGTGCAGCCGGTTGAGTTCTTCGTAGTCGCCTGCTTGCGCCCGGTCAATCGCCGCCTGCGCGAGGTGATTGCGCAACACGTAAAGCGGGTTCACCGCATGCATCGCGGCGCGGCGTGCTGCTGCGGGACGCGGATCGCTTGCGATCCGCTCGCGGTAGCGCCCGTACCAGACCGTCCAGGCATCGCCGGCCGGGGCGAAGATCTCGGCCAGCACGGCTTCGTCGCCATCGCCGAGCGCGCGGAAGACGCTTGGATAATCGGCGCTGGCGTCGTGGAGAACATCGAGCAACTCGCCGACGAGGCGGGGATCGCCGTCCGCTTCGCCTTCCAGCCCGAGCTTGGCACGCATCCGTGCCGTGTAGGCCGCACCGTAACGCTCCGCAAACGTCGCGATCTGCGCCTGCAGCACATCGCGCGCCGCGAGCGGCTCGAACGCAAGGCCCAGCGCGGAACAATTCCAGCGCCACACCGCGGGCTGCATCGCGAATGCATAGCGGCCGCTCTCGTCGCTGTGATTGCAGATATGCGCGGAGTCGAACGCTTCCATGAAGCCGTAGGGGCCGTAATCGAGCGTGAGACCCAGGATCGAACAGTTGTCGGTGTTCATCACGCCGTGCATGAAGCCGGCGGCCTGCCACGCGGCCGCGAGATCGATCGTGCGCGCGACGACGGCGGCAAACAACGCCGCATACGGATCTTCGCTCTGCGCGGCTTCGGGATAGTAGCGTTCGATGACATAGTCCGCAAGCGTGCGCAGCGAGTCGAGGTCGCCGCGGTGCGCGAAATATTCGAACGTTCCGAAGCGCACGAACGACGGCGCGACGCGGATCAGGAGCGCCGCCGATTCGACGCGCTCGCGAATGACCGGCTCAGAGCTCGCGGCGATCGAGAGCGCGCGCGTCGTCGGGATGCCGAGCGCGTGCATCGCTTCGCTGCACAAATACTCGCGAATCGTCGAACGCAGCACCGCGCGTCCGTCGCCCATCCGCGAAAACACCGTGCGTCCGGAGCCCTTGAGCGCGATTTCATAGCCGCCGTCCGGCGTGACGACCTCGCCGAGCAGGATCGCGCGGCCGTCGCCGAGCTGCGGCACGTACACACCGAATTGATGGCCGGCATAGACGGTGGAAACGGGCTGCATGCCACGCACGAGCCCGTTCCCGCTTGCAAGCGCGAGAAACTGCGGCCGCTGCGCCTCGGCGGGGTCGAGGCCGATCAGCGTCGCGACGTCGGGTGCGAACGCGGCTAGGACCGGATCCGGCAGGCCCTCCGGGGAGCGTTCTTCGGAGAAGGCGTCGCCGAGTGTCGCGTAGCGGTTGTCGAAGCGGAGCGCTTCGAGCGATCCCGGGGGCGCGATCGTGTCCATTATCGGGTATGACCCGCGGCGGCGAGAAATCGTCGCAGCCGAGCATGGGGCCGTCGGTCGCGGGGAAAAGAGCGGAGCATGCGTCCATTCATCGGTGGGTTCATTCTCGCGCTCGTCCTGGTCGCCGCGGCGGGCTACCTCTCAGTCATCGAAGGCTGGATTCCGGCCCGCAACGATGTGAGGCCCGCGCCGCTCGAACGCTGGGCCGCGCACAAAGATCTCGACGTCGTCATCGATCGCGAGCAGCCCAAGGAGCCGTATCCGTATACCTCAAGCACCGCCGGCATCATCGAAGGCGCGACGCTGTATTCGGAGCACTGCTCGATCTGTCACGGCAACGCCGATGGCAACCCGTCGCTGATCGCGCAAGGCTTCGCCATCCCCGCACCACAGTTTGCGAAGCACGGCGTCGACGACGATCCCGCCGGCGAGACGTACTGGAAGATCGAGCACGGCATCCACTGGACCGCGATGCCCGCCTTCGGCGAGCGCCTCACCGAATCGCAGATCTGGAACATCGCGTTCTTCCTGAAGAACGGCTTCGAGAAGCTGCCGCCCGCGGCAGATGCCGCCTGGCACAAACCCGTCCCGGAACCGGCGGCAGCTACGGGTGCGGAGCCCGCGAATGCGTCCGCGCCGAATCCCGTGATGACAACGCTCCCGAGCCCGTCCGCAAGCAGCGGACCTGCGTAGCGTTTCACGACGCCGAGGTCGTCGCGCGTCATGGGTGTCATCCTGGCTCTCGAATGTCATCCTGAGGCTCTCGAGTGTCATCCTGAGGCTCTCGAAGGATGGGCGGGCCACTCAGCGTTATCTCACGCCCATCCTTCGAGAGCCTCAGGATGACATCGTGGCTGTTCAGGATGACGTGGCTGTTCGGGATGACATCGTGGCGGCTGAAGTTTACACTTTAGCGGGAGTCTACACTTTGTACGAGTGCAGGCCGCTGATCCAGATGTTTACGCCGAGGTAGCAGAAGACGATCGAGGCGAAGCCGACGACGTTGATCCACGCGCAGCGAATGCCGCGCCAGCCGTTGCGGGTGTGTAGATGCATGTAGAGCGCGTAGACGATCCACGACGCGAGCGCGGCGGTTTCTTTGGGATCCCACTGCCAATACGCGCCCCACGCTTCTTTCGCCCACATCGCGCCGGTGATGATCCCGATGCTCAAGAGCGGTAAGCCGACCGCGACGATGCGGTAGGTGAGGATGTCGAGCTTGGAGAGCGACGGCAGTCCCATCAGCCACACCGCGAGCGAATCGCCCTGCGCGGCGGCTACTTCCAGGTTCGGCGTGTCGACGCGCTTGATGCCGAATTCGGTCGTCACGAAGGCGCTCGCCGCAGGCTGCGCGAGCGAGACATCGACGCCCATCCCGGCGGCGCGCGCGCGCACCGTGCGCGAGCCGTAGCGGCGCTCGAAGGCGTCCTTGATGATGTAGAGCACCGCGATCGCGAACGCGACCATGAACGTCGCGTAGGCCGAGATGACGAGCGGCACGTGGATCTTGATCCAATACGATTGCAGCGCCGGCACCGCGGGCATGTAGCCTTCGTTCCAATCGGTGCCGTACGCGAGCGCGATCGCGGCGATCGCGAGTACGCCGCTGCCGGCGAACCAGAGATCGTACTTGAACGCGAAGGCACAGAAAATCAGGACGCCCATCGCGGCGAAGAGCGAGAGCGAGCCGTAGAGGTTGGTGAGCGGCCAGATGCCGGTCATCCACCAACGCGTCCCGAGTTCCGCGAACGCCGTCACGCCGCCGAGCACCGCGAGCACCGAGCCGAGCCGCTTGAACGCGATCGTGCGCGTCAGCAGATAGCCCAGCAGCACCAGCGTTCCCGCCGCGAACGACGCGATCGCGACCTCGAGCAAGACCTGGTCGATGAGTTGGCGGGTCGGATCGAGCATCGGAGACCTCCTACGCCGCGGCCGGCGTTCGTCGCAGGGCGTTCACGAGTTCCGCGAAGCGCTCTTCGTAAATATCATAGCCCTTGACCGTGGTAGCGGCAATTCCAACGCGAACCGTGCCGTCGGCCTGGGGTTCCGTGCGGACGTAGAGCCGCGCCGGCAAGAAGTAGAACGAGATGCATAGCCCGGCGACGAGCACGAACGCGCCGATCCCGACGATCGGGATGCCGGGGTCGTGCCGGTACTGGAAACCGGAGTAGAGGATGTAGCGGGTCGCTGCGAGCCGGAACCCGTCGCCGAGATCGAGGCTCGATCCGAGCGGAATCATCGAGCGGCCGAGCAGTTGGTCGCCGTCGAAGGCGTTGATGACGACGCCCGGATCGTTCGGTCGCGGGTCGCGGCCCGCGCCGCCGGTCTTGCGGTCGATCGTGCCGATGAACTGCGCGTACTGAATCGCGTGCGTCGTATCGATTTGGAACGCTTCGCCCTCGCGCAGCGGCTGCGCCGGCGAAGTCGGCAGCGGTTTGCCGTCCTTCGTGAGCGAGAACGCGATCGCGAAGCCGTAGGTCGATTGGTAGTAGAGCGTGCCGTCCACATCGAGCGGATGATTCACCCGGATGACGGCGTCGTAGGGCTTGCCGCCCTTCGGCGTCACGGTCACCTGCGAGACGTAGTCGAGGGGCTGATACGTCGTTCCGGCTTTCGTTTGGATCGGATCGATGCGATAGGCGAACGAGTTGAGTTTGATCGTCGTCCCGTTTTGCGGGATCGTCGCGGAATCGCCCGAGACGATCGCGGTCGTGCCGGAGTAGCCGCCCGCCCAGTACATCGTCGTGCCGATCGCGATCACGATGAAACCGACGTGCGCGACGAGCACGCCGCGCCGCGCCCAGTTGTGCTTGTCGATAAACGTCCACTCGTCGCCGCCGAACTCGCGCTTGCGGATCGCCCAGCCGTGGCTTGCGAAGTACGCGGCGATGCGCTCGCGCACGGACGGTTCGTCGCCGGGGATCGAGACGAACGCGTGCAGCGGCATCACGTCGATCTTCACCGGGCGCAGCGCCGGCATGCGGCGCGGGATGACGCTGCGGAACGTCGCGAACGTCATCGTCGAGACGATCAGCCCGATCATCCCGACGTAGGCCGGCGAATGATAGATGTTGTCGAGATGCAGCCGCAGCACGAGTCGCGCCAGCGGCGCCGGATAACTCGTGAAATAGACGGTCGGGTCTTTCTGCTGATCGACGATCACGCCGATCGTGGTCATCACGCCCCAAATCGCCAACAATAGCATCCCGAACCAAAAGTCCGAGAGCAGATTCAGCAGATCGGAAACCGTCGCACGCAGCGCGTTCGGTTTGCGGGAATTCTCCGCTACGGTGGTCATCGTTACGGTGTCATCCTGAGCCTGTCGAAGGATGGGCCTGATAAAACAATGCCAGCCCCGGCCACGATCGTGGCGTAGCGCGCCACCGGGCTGCCAGGCCCATCCTTCGACAAGGCTCAGGATGACATACAAGGCTCAGGATGACATGGCGGCTACGCACGCGTTTGATGAGATGGTGGCTATGTACTTCATCGATGAAACTCACGATGCCAGCGCCTCTTTCTTCCACGAACGTTCCAACACGAGGATGATCCAGATGGAGGCTTCGTAGAGTACGTACATCGGCGTTGCAAGCATCATCATCGTGATCGGTGATGCGTCGGGGGCGGCGATACCGCTGAGTAAGAGAATGCCCATCGCCGCGTAGCGCCGGTACTTGCGCAAGAGCGGCACGTTGATGAGGCCGATGCGCGCGAGCAGCACCATCACGACCGGTGTCTGGAAGATCACCGCGAAGGCTAGCAACAAGATCAGGATCAGGTTTATCGTCGATTCGATCCCGTAGGTCGGTTCGGCGACTTGGTCCGTGATGGCAAGCAGCGCACGCGTAACGCGCGGCAACACCAGAAAATGCGCGAACGCGATCCCAGCGAGTCCTAGCAGCAGCGACGGCGCAACGTAGGCATACACGAGATTGCGCGTGCGCGGATGGAACGCCGGCACGATGAACATCCAGATCTGGAAGAGGATCACCGGCAGCCCGAGCACGATCGCGCCGTAGAGCGAGAACTTGAACTCGGTGATGATGACGTCGGCCGGGCCGAACGCGTGCAGCGTCGTGTGCGGAAAATACAGATGCGTCAGCCACGGGATGACGTACTGCGAGGGCCAGAACAAGACGATCGCGAGCGCAGCGACCGTGGAGAGCGCGATGATCAGCCGGTTCCGGAGCTCCCGCAGGTGCTCCGTGAACGACATCTCTTTCTGGTCCCACTCCGGTCCCGGCTCACGGGCGTCGACGGGCGGCCGCTCCGCGAGCATTCGGACCTAGGTGGTGCTGGTCGTGGTGGTGGGCGCTACCGGCGTGCCGTCTTGTTGCGTCGCGTGCACGGTCGTCGCTTGTTCTTCGGCGCGGCGGCGCGCGTCTTCGCGAACCTTCTCCGCGGCGATATCGGCCTCGGCTTGCCCGACCATAAATTCTTTCTTGGCTTGGCCCGCGCTGCGCGCGAGTTTCGGGAGCTTGTCCGCGCCGAAGAGCAAGATCGCGGCGCCGACGACGAGCGCGATCTCCCACGGGTTTCCGAAGAAGGCGAGGACGGGGAAGAAGTGCAGTTCCATAGATGTTCCTTTGCTTACGCCAGCAGGGCGTCCGCGATTGCAACGAATTCGGCGCGGGCGGGGAGGTTCCCGAGCGGCGCCAGGGCCGCCTTCGCGCGCCCGACGTAGTCGGCGATCGCCGTCCGGGTTGCCGTGAGGCCGCCCTGGGTCCCGATCGCGGCGACGATTGCGGCGACCCGCTCCGGCGACTCGTCGGTCCCCTCATAATAACGTTCGAGATCGGTCCGAAAATCCCGATCCGCCCCGCCCAGGGCAAAAACGACCGGAATTGTCATCTTCTTCTCACGCAGGTCGTTTCCGACGGGTTTCCCCACCGTCGCTTCGTCGGCGGTCATATCGAGATAGTCGTCCTGCATTTGAAACGCGATACCGTAGGCATACCCAAAGCTGCGCACGGCCGTCACCACATCGGGCGGCGCACCGCCCGCGATCGCCCCGCAGGCCGCCGAGGCGGCGAAGAGGCTGGCCGTCTTCTTGCCGGCGATCTCGACGTAGCCATCGACGCCCAGGTCGAGATTTCCGAGCGCTTTGAGTTGCAGCACCTCGCCGTCCGTGATGTCGGCGAGCGTGGCGCTGAGGATGTGCGGGATCGGGTGCCCGTGGTCAGCGGTGACGTTCTTGAAGATCCAGGCAAAGAGGTAGTCGCCCGCCAGCACGCTGATGCGGTTCCCGAAATCGACGGCCGTGGCGTTGACGCCGCGCCGCGTCGTCGCGTTGTCGACGACGTCGTCGTGGATGAGCGTCGCGACGTGGATCAGCTCCATGAACGCCGCGAGCTGCAGATGATCGCTCGCGTTCTGTCCGGCGGCTTCCGCGGCAAGCAGCGTGAAGCGCGGCCGGATCCGCTTGCCGCCGGCCGCGAGCATCCGGCTCACGGCCTCGGTGATCAGCGGGTTGCTGGTGTCGAAACGGTTGCGGAAGTAATCTTCGATCAGCGCGTAGAGATCGCGGCGCGGCGCCTGGGGTTGAATCACGGGGCCGTCCCGACGTGGATGGCGATCGCGCCGCCCGCCAGCCGCACGTAGCGAACGTCGTCGAATCCGGCGGTGCGGAAACGCTGCGCCAGCCCGTCGGCATCGGGGAAGTTCGTCAGCGAGTTCGGCAAGTATGTGTACGCCGCGCGCGAGCCGCCGACGAGGCCGCCGATCAGCGGAACGAGGCCGTAGAAATAGAGGTTGAAGGCGCGCCGGAAGAGCGGGTTCGGCGCCTTCGACACATCGAGGTTCACGAACCGCGCGCCCGGCCGCAGGACGCGCCGGACCTCGCGCAGCGTATCGACGATGTCGACGACGTTGCGCATCGAGAACCCCATCGTCGCGCCGTCGAAGGTCTGCGCGGCGAACGGCAGCGCCATCACGTCGGCTTCCATGAACTGCGTTTGCCCGCGCGGATCTTCGCGCCGCGCGCGGTCGCGCGCGCCGGCGAGCATCGGCGCGCAGAAGTCGGCGCCCGTGATCGTCAGCCCCGGTTGCGTGCGCGCCAGATGGAACGCGAGATCGCCCGTGCCGCAACAGAGATCGAGGATCGTGCCGTCCGGCGGCGCGGCGAGTTCCGCGACGGCGCGGCGGCGCCACGCCTCGTCGACGCCGGCGGTCAGCAGTTTGTTCGTCGCGTCGTAACGCGGGGCGATCGCCGCGAACATCTCGCGGACGTAGAGGGCTTTATCCATGTCGTCGGTGCGACCGGGGGGGTTCGCCGTCCCCCGGCCCCTTTCTTTGACCCGT
>Ga0116229_10009751_pt1 | contig 14587 bp, 12 predicted proteins | sample S1TSphgellanicum_3_FD_87313 | JGI IMG/M metagenome (GOLD analysis project Ga0116229, IMG submission 87313) | Host-associated microbial communities from peat moss isolated from Minnesota, USA - S1T2_Fc - Sphagnum magellanicum MG | ecosystem: Host-associated > Plants > Peat moss > Unclassified... | reverse complement strand
GGAAAAACTTAAAAGGGGACAAACTAGGGGAAAACCTCCCCCCCCCCCCCCACCATCCAAAACCCATGTTCCAACCAAAGGTTAACTCAATAAACAACAGACTAGATACGAATAAAGGCAAACATAATTTGGACTTTACAAAGTCCAAAATATCATTTAGGGTTTAACAACAACAACAACAACAACAAAGAGGCACAAGACAAGAATCACATGAAGGCAAAACTCATATACTAATTGTGGGTCCTAGGGTAGAGAAGTCATGGGGCTATGTAGGTCTTGTTTTAGCTTGGAAAGCTGGCATATTAAACTAGCCCCAACAAACAAACAACCAAGCAAAAGCTAATAACACTTTGTTTTGTCTTGTGAAGAAGATGCTCAAGTTTTTAGATTCTAGCTGGTGTTTGGCTTTGTTGTTGCCAGGCTTTTTGAATTTTGTTTGGGGTTGAGGTGGGTTTAAAGAGCTTTTTTGTAGCTAAACCCTAATTTTGGTACACTCATAGAGCTGACAACTTACCCATTGTACACCTTTTCTGTGGCACTCTTCTCATGCCTTTGTTGTGCTGTGCTGTTCTTATCAACTTCAAAGATATTTTATCTCTTTGCAAAGGATTTTTCCATTTTGTTTCCCAAAAGAAAAAAAAACCAAAGATATTTTATCTCTTTGCAATTAATTTTTCCATTTGTTTCCGAAAAGAAAAAAAAACCAAAGATATTTTATCTCTTTGCAATTAATTTTTCCATTTGTTTCCCAAAAGAAAAAAAAACCAAAGATATTTTATCTCTTTGCAAAGGATTTTTCCATTTTGTTTCCCAAAAGAAAAAAAACCAAAGATATTTTATCTCTTTGCAATTAATTTTTCCATTTGTTTCCCAAAAGAAAAAAAAACAAAGATATTTTATCTCTTTGCAATTTATTTTTCCATTTGTTTCCCAAAAGAAAAAAAAAAAAAAAAGATATTTTATCTCTTTGCAATTATTTTTTCCATTTGTTTCTCCCACCCCCCCCAAAAAAAAAAAAAAAAAGATTTTTTTTTTCTTGTTTGTTGGAGGGTTGGAGTTTGCATGAGAGTCTCTAATCATCTTTCAAGATATTATTTTAATCTAATAAATAAATAAATAAACTCTGTTGGGGAATTTGCTTCATCCATCCAGTCCAGTCCAATCCAATCCAATCGAGTCCATACAAGTGTCCAATGTGTGCATAACTGTTAACCCTAGTTTTCTCATCCTGGTCACCACCCAGCCATTGTCCTCTAATAATCTGCCATGTCACATGTGGTTGCATTGTCACATAACCTGCTTTGGGGGGGGGGCTGAATCGCCAATGTGTCTCTTCCTGATTGGACATCGCATACTTAAGATGCCCATATCTTATGCCATGTGTGGATGGAATGTCATCCATATCCATTTCTGTGTATGGATGAAAAATGATTTGCATCTACCTGCTCAACATGTTATGGATGTAAAGGATGTTGGTTACATCCATTACTCGCCTCAAGGCTGTTGGATCCAACCTTAACACTCACATACCTCTCACGGCGGTTTGAGATGCCATAACCATCTCAAACACTAAGTCTTCAATGGCATATGACTTGGATCTTGTTGTTAAGTGCATTGTTAACATAACATTGAATCCACACCAAAAAAAGCTAGATTTTGCATGCTAACGTTAATGTTATGTAAAACTTGATCAATTGAATGTCAATCTTAACCACATCATAAAGGTATGTCATTCCCTCTTCATCCCCATTGCACTTAGGCACTTAAACTCACCCTCCCTTCGGCACTAATGTAAGAATGCAAACATTATGCAAAGGTCTGATATTACATCAATTCAAATGTTCACTCTATTTTATTACAACAATTCAAGTACATAATTTACAAAATCATTGTATCAATATGACATTTAATTTACATTATTATTATTGAATTTTAACATTGTGTAAAGAAAAATTGTAGATCAAAATGCATTTTGTCAACTTGCACACTTGTAACAATTAATTTGATGACAAATACAAAATCATCAAATCATGTAAAGCATAAACAAATAAATCCTAGAACTCTAAATTCACATGCAAATCAAATGTTGAAAAATTGTGTATGCAAACATGATAAACATCAACAATGCAATTCATAGATTGTCAACTCAATTACAACATAACAAAGGGGTGTGAACATAATAAAAGGAGCCACAAGGTGTGTCACAATCGCTTAAAATTGTAATTTTATATCTTTGAAAACTCACAAGAAGAGCATAATAGTAAAAATTGATTTTTTTTTCTTTTTAAGTTTAATTATTTACAAAGTTTCATTGTTCAAAACTTGATGCAAATTGATGATGTTTCAAAAGTCCTTTTGCATGTTCAAAGCAACTATCACAATGGTTTTTTTTCAAATGTTTAGTTTATTTATTAAATGTGTGCCATTCTTTCTCAACATTGAAAAGGATATTAACATTGAAAATTATAAAAGAAAAAACATTTGAAATTGTTAAATTTCATTTTTAAATGCATTTGAACATATTTGTTTCAAATGTGTTTTTGACCTTGAAAATTATGAATTTTGAAAATATGTTTGTAAAAAAGTTATTCATTTTTGTGTTATTTAAAGTGTGGATGCATTATATATAAATGATATAGACCAAGATATAATAATAAATAATTTATTCAAAACACAACTATAAACTAGGTATAAAAAATGTATAAATTAGGAATATCAACCAACACAAGAATGCCTTATGCCAAATGCAATCCTTGGAAAGGATTTTAACCTTGTAGCCCGTGGCTCTTTTTATTGCATTTGCACCAAAAGGGCAACATACAATACTTTCAAACACAAAGTTAATTTATAAAATCAAAGCAATAAAATTCAAACAACCCAATTAGACAAAGTCTAAAGTTTTTACATTTATAAATGTGAAGTAGCTCTATATATTTCCACATTTATGCATATTATAAACACATATTTACACACGATTATATTTATTCATGATCATAGACTTAAAGACTATCAATTTGAAAGGCAACTCAAGGTAATCACTTTTTGTATATTTACTTCATGAAACATGTGGAATAAAAGGGTATTTTTTTGTATCATATGAAATAATAAAATCTTTTAAATATATTTTACTAAAAATGAAAATGGGCATATTCATGGTTAGGGTATCAAAAAGGGTTGTCTAACCAAAAAAAATAAAATTGCAAATGATTATTTCAAGATTTTATAGTATTTATTGCCTTATAATTATAGTGGATCATTGTATGTCTATAACTAGAATGGTGTCATTTTAAATTAATTTTTAAAAAATCTATAAATATATTGAATACAATAAAAACGTCCTTTTGAGTCCTTTTAAATAATTTGAATCCTTGTCTAAACTTCATATTTATTTTTAAAAGTTAAAAAAATAAATTATATAATATGATTGACTTCAATTATTTTTCATGGATAAAAATGGTTACATTTACGTTTAGCAATTTGCATCAAATACATTTTATGAGATCATACAATATGGTACAAGAATTTTGAACGTTACATAATTCATTCTAAAAGGGTTGCAACAAAAAGAACTATTTTTTTGGCCATTTGGTTGATTGTTTATATTCACTAAACTTAAATTTTGTGGCCCAAATGCAAGTCACATGTGTAAAAAATAATCATGCAAGAAAACATGTCAAGTTGTTTATAAAAACTTATGTATTCATTTTTTGCATTTTTGGATTTAAAAATATATATTAATACATAATTATATACACATGTGAAAAATCACCACCACCATATGAATTATCATAATTTTAATTATCTAAAATTTCACATTAAATTGATTCTAAATTTTGTATTTGGTAGAGAGCCAAAACAAAATCCTTAAGTCCTATGTCCAAAAGGTGGTACCCTAACCATGAATATGCCCAAATACTTTAAATAGATCTTACATATATTTTTATAAATCAATTCTAAACACACTATTTACATTTAAGTAAAACATAAAATTTCTTTGTTTCAATAAGTTGCACCTTCTATGTTTTTACATGCTAGCTATTTGAAAAAAAATGGAAATGGGTTTCCTTGGAAAGAGAATATAAACTACAACAATGAAATGAAATCTTGGACACTTTAAAAAAATAAAATGTTGAAATATTGCAAAGCAGTCCAATCTACACAAACAAATGGGGAACTATTTATTGCACTACACCAGTGACCACATTGCAACCTTTTCAACCAAACCCAAAAATGACAATTGTTTTTTTCAACTACATCTATAATTAAATAGTCATATGAATCATTAAGTTTTGTTTGTCTTAAACATAACAAGAAAAGTTTGATATGTTAGATTAAGTTAAATTTCATAAACATAGTTAAAAAAACCATTGACCTTTATGACTAACAGTGACTCAATCTCCCATGATGATGATTTGGTATGCCATGTGATAATAAGGTGTTGTGACTATAATCAACATCATGACTCGTGCATTAATTTTTAAAACATTTCATTTATTAATTAATAAAAAATACCATTAATTTTTATGACTAATAGTCACTTAATCTCCCATGATGATGCGATGGCATGCCATGTGGCCACAAGGTGTTGCGATTATAATCAACATCATGACTAGTAAGTGTAACAAGACACAATACATGCAATTATTATATGAACATTGTAATTCTAAGTTCCTATTATCAAACAATAAATTAACACGTGAAATCACAAGAAAATTTACAAAACCCAAAGATATGTTGTTATGCCCAATATAATCAAGACAAGTGACAACAATTAGTCCCATCACACGACTAATAATAAATGTTTACATTTGCTAATGAAGAAAATGTCAAATAAAAATTTGACACATGGGTGCAGCAAAACACAATACATACAATTATTAGCTGGATGTTGCAATTATAAATCCCTAGTCATCAAATAATAAATGAGCACATGGCATCACAAGAAAAGATTCAAAACCCAAAAATGCATTGATATGATCAATATAATCATGACAAATGACAACAATGAATCTCCATTATGTGATTAAAAATGAATGTTTACATTTCCAAGTGAAAAAATATCAAATAGAACTCTTGGCACATGGGTGCAATAGAACACAATATGTATGCAATTATTAGATGAACATTGCAACTATAAGCTAATGGTTATCTAATGGTTGATTCACAAATGGCATCATGGATATCACAATTGGAAACATAACCTATGTAGCCCCTAAATAAACCTTTATGTAACCTAAACAATCAACTAACCTAGCTTAGGTAGCCTTTAAATAACACATAGGTAGTTTAAATAGTTTTTAAGTAGCATAAGTAACATAAGTTGTCCCTAGGTAGACCCTTTCAAATAGGGCTTTATGTAATTTAAATAACCCTTTGGTAGATGTTTACATAGTCTAAGTAGCTTAAGGTTGAATATATCACTTACGTGGGTTTAAAAAAATGTTTATTGAAATGTGGTTACATTTTATGTTACATAAGTAAAGTTGGTGCAATGGTAAGAACTTTATCTTTCATGGAGGTGATAGGTTCAAATCTTTAATCTTGCAATTTATTTCTTTTATTTAGGATGATACTTTATGTGGTTAATCTCACCTAAGGTGTGGAGGTTATACCATCTAGGTTCTTAGTTAACCCATTTTTTACCAAGGTAGCATAGTTTAGCTTATATTCTAGCCTAGTTAATTTAGGTTCTAACATGTAATCATATATGTTATGCTTAGACATAGTGAATTGGCTCAAACATCTACATATTTATCAATCCTTAACATCAAATAAAAAGTTGACAACTACATTTTAAACCCATTTCACTCTTGGTCATTTGCAACCCATATTGAACATGTGAATTTTGACAAATGTCACTTTTACAAGAAGACATCCTTTATAACACATAATGAAGTAGGTTGACATGACATCTACATCAATTTACATCTCACATCATGGAATTTCATGACAATCAATATTATCACAAAATAAGAAAAGGCTAGTGTATAATACAACTAGCTTTCATAATTAGATATCACACCATTGTCCCTTGCAACTAATGGGTGACATGGGTTTAACAATTCATAAGTCATCAATTGCACATGTCCTTTGCAACTAATATTTAATCACAAATGGAAGTCATAAAACCCAAAATGTATTGTAATGTGAAGATTACCAAAAAAATCATAATTACATGAATAGCATGGCCATAATACAGAATATTGGAACATGGCCACATGAAAGATAAATCAATTTGGGATTGCCAAAGCATTTCACCAAACTATATTATGAAATGATTGATATGTCCATGGATGCGAGGCCTTACATAAATCCTTTTCACTTGTAAGACTTCATGAAGTTGAATATGCTCTTAATAGTTTGCAACCAAGGGCAAAGTTTGACACATCACATTGTCATTTTCCTAAACCATTTTGATTTCTATAATGATTTTTTGTTTTTAAAATTAATATTTCATTTATTCATTTATATTCGTACATATATGCACATTGTGAATTTTAATGTTCAATTTTTTTTTCAATTTTGTGGTTTTGAAAGTTTGGTGATTTTTCCAAAAACATTAGTGTTTATTGTTGAATTTACATTTTTAAAACCAAAATTTCCAAGAAAAATTTGTCACCAAGTGACCAAAACTCACCCCAAAAAAAATCCTTATGTTAATCAAAATTTGGACCTATTTTGAAATTCATAGACATTTCCTTTTTAAACTTTTCCAAAAATGTAATTGTTTTCGTCAATGAGCATAGGCACAATTTGGGAATTGTGCTTATGACTTTGTACAATTATATTTCTTTTTAAAGTAGATGTTTATGACATATGTTTAGGGAAATTTTTTAATAACAGTGTTAATATGTATATATTGAAACTATTGGTTTAAAATTGAACATGTTATGAAAAGTATTCATCCAAAGGCAATATGAATAAAGAATGATTTTTTTTTGTTCAACTTTGATTACTTCTTGTAAAGCACATGAAGTAATATATGTTTGTATTGGTTTTTAAAAAATGAAAATTTGGGTATTGTGATGTCCATCAAGAATTATTGGGATTTTAGAATTCTTGTGCATGTAGGAACATCCTAAAGGACCTAAAGGAGACATTTAGTGTAAAGTTTGGGATCTACATGCATCAAACGACCATTTTTAGGGGGGTATTAGATAATTTTCCAACTTATTTTTTTATCACCCTATTTTTATCTAACTTTTCAATATATACATATTAAAGCCACCCCATATTAATTATAATCCATTATTTGATATTATTACATACCCTATATTATAATTAAATTGATTATTTGAAAAAAAATGTACCCTATTTTTAAACTAATTAACTTATAATTTCTACCCAACAACCAATGTATTGAACCCTATATTTTTACTTGTGTATTTTTTACTAATGTCCCCCCTGATAGGAACATGATATTTTGAACATTATCATCCTTCAAGTTTTATAATTATTTTATTGTATCTGCCAATTAATCAAAACCATCAGTTACAAGAATGCACAAATAGGACAAAAATGAAATTTAAAATTTTTAAAAATTATTATGTATATATATTTTTATTATTTTTTATTTTTTAAAAATATTTTTTCAATTCTTGAAAAACTGCCTTAAATGGTTGATAGTGTATAACCCAATCATATTTGCCCCCACCAAGCATTACACTAAATGACAACTTGAACAATTTTAGCAAAGACTAGTAAAAGCTTTCATTAATAAAAAACATGGTTTTTATGATTACATAAGCAACTATTTGTAATCACTTATACCACTAATGACTACACGTGACTCCATGATTTTATAGTTCAAAAGATCATGTTGTTTATGTCATTAATCAAAAACCTTGGGCATGTCACTTTCATTTCATTCCAAAGGCATGCAAAAAAATACATGGTGCAACTTATTGGAAAAAAATTAAAATTGAAATTTACTTTAATATAAAATAAAGTTCCCATAGTTCATTATGAGAGTGTACTCAAAATATACTTAAAATATGCCATTATTTTATAGCAAACTAAAAATAACCTTTTATCTCAAATGTTTCTTATAATATATAAAAAGTGACCTCTTCGAGTCAAAAACATGGCATTGGTCACCAATGTCATTTGCAACTACAATTTCTATGCCTAGTCTACCTAGGTGAATATAGGTTACTTAGACCTACCTAGGTAAGCTTTCAAAAATTCTAGGTAGGCTAGCCTAACCTAGCATAACTTAAACATGTTAAGTGAACCTAGCCCACATACTTGATTTAATTTAAGTAAGCAAGCTAGCTAATAAAAAAAGGTCAACGAAAGATGTGTCATATTTTTCAAAATGACCATTAAACTTATAGTCATAATAATAATCATGTTATCATACAATCACACAATTGTAGTCACATAAATGGAAGCAATTACTGTTTGCATATGGATACATGCTTACGTTTGAACAATAGTTGCAACATGTCATAGTCATAAAAACTATGTTTTGGTGTAATGCCTGGAAGGTGAAGCATTATTATTTTTAAATGATTTGATTCAACATTGTATGGAGGTTGAAGAACCATATGGGTGCATCAAAGAGGGTGTTGTTTGGGGGGGTATTATGTGGGGGAGCTTTAATTTTCTCACCTTGTTTTCAATTAAACTTTTAATATATGTGCATATTTAAACCACTCTAAATTTAAATGTTTGCATTAAATTTTGGCATAATAAATTTATTCAAATTTTAGTTGTAGTTGGAGGTGTGAAAAATGATGAAGGAAGGTTTCAATTGTGTACATGATTAATGAAAAAATCATACTTGAAACGCTTAAATTTAATTATGGAAACAAATCAACAAATTAACATTTGGGTACTATATCACATTTTAGATGATGAAACCCATATTTGGATCAAACAAAGTCATTACATTTGGTTTGTTTTTATGGGAAAAAAATACATAGAAAAAATGAAGTTTTTGGATTTCAAAATCAAAGTGCATTACAACCCAAATAACTTGACCATTTCAATGTTGTTGCATTTGGGCCTTCATCAACTCCTTGTCCAAACCAAACAAATACCTCTTTCATTAGTGCTACCTCTTTTATTTTGAATCTTCAATATAAATTACATCATTTCCATCCTTAAAAACCATCATGCACAAATGTAAATTGTTAACAAAAAGGGATTGATAAAAGACTTGAGAAGGTAATTTTTTTTATAAACCATTAGTAGCCCAATAAATGCCTTAAATGTATAGGTATTACTAAAAAAGGTGGAGGGAAACCTAATGTCATTCCACATTCCTCCTAGTGATTTTTGTTTTCAAATTTCAAATGTTGCATCATTGGCTAGCATCCCAAGAAGGATTTTACATTAAATGGTGACAATTTCTTAGAACTTGTTTAAATAGTTTTTAAATTGTTACAAAACTAAATGCAAAGTTCAAATGTAGCAAAAAAATTCTTGAATTTTGGCGATTTTATTCTTCAAAATGGGAATATTGTGATAAAATATTCCCCTTTTAATTTTGCATTTTTCTTTTTGGTGAAATATTTTGCATTAAAAACATTGATTCGTCCACATTCCATTCAACATGTTTTTTACATTGTTCCCTAGCCAATGTGTTTATCCTTATGTTATCAATGTATTTCACCTACTAACATACTAACAACTAATACATATTATTAATGCATACTTTAAATTAGTTATATTAGGATTTTGAGAATAAACATAACCCTATTATAGAACAAATTGATTTTATTTTTTTTTACACAATAACCAATATATGGGACCCTATAGTTTTAATTGCATGATTTTCAATTTTAAAACAAAAATGAACCCCACAAACAATTCAACTTATTGCCACAAGTCTAATTGTAGAAATTGGACAAGGTAAACAAGGCATTCAAAGATTTTGCATTCCAAAGAAAATGTGTACACTACCAAACAACATGTGTAACAAATTTAGAATAACTAACTTGATAAACCTTATATAATCTTGAAATAAGTGGGGAACATAACTTGGGTCAAAAAAAAAACATTTGCATCTCACATGAATATCATGGAAACAACTAAAAAGGGCAATGCAACACTTGTGTTATCAATTAATTGCATACATCACAAACTTATTAACTTCATTAGTTTGTTCAAAATTTGCACAAAGTTTGTTATTTCATGGGTTCATTTTTTTGCACATGGATGTTGTGCATTTAAAACATGTATGATACATGTATAAATAAGATGAAATATTTTCAATATATTTATGTAGTACATGAGGTTAATTTGCAGAATGAAAAGAAACAAGTGTGAATGAAATAAAACATTCTATAACAACTAAAATACTTCAAACTCTATGAAAAAAAATTCAATAAGTTGCAAAGAGGAATGATTTGAATGATAATGGGTGTCAATGAAGTGATGGGTTTAGAAATCCAAGGACATTTACAAAGCAATGTGCAAGTTGGAGCACATGAATAGAGTTATCATCTTAATTAGTTATCAAATACCAAATTATTAAATTGAAATAACTCAATGAGGAATAAATTTAAAGACATATGACTCAAAGGTCAAGGTTGAAGTTTAGATATGATCATAGAAGCATAGTGGTGAAACATAAACAAAGAAATTAAACTAGTACTCATACCTTGTTGCTAGTCAACAAATATTCAATGTCCTTATGTAGAAAGTAATTATCTAAGTTGCAACAATTGAGTTCCCAAGACAGTTATCAACCTTGAATACCAATTAAAGTATCTTTCGTTTGATGTATTTTAATCATGTTTGATCAATTATTTTGTGCACCTTGCATTATTTCAATTTCAAGCACTCTTATTTTTCATTTTCTTGCATTGTTTTCTAGTTTCTCCAAGTTCTTCCCTAAATATTGACAACAAATGATAGGAGATTTTGTAATTATGTAAGGTGGCAAAAATTGCCAAAATTTTAAAACCCAACACCTTTGAAGAATTGTGTCATCTTGCAAATTTGACATTTGTTAAACAATAATGTCATGTGAAAATTTTCCTATAAACCTTGAAAATTAACATAATGTAAAAGTCAAAGAGAAGGTAAACCTCAAATTAATCCATGTGACAAATCTTGCAAATGACAAGCATCAAGAACTTACATAATAAAAAAATGCAAATGTAAAAAACAAGTGTGATGATGTAAAAATAGAAAACAAATGGACAGTGTAGGTTTTTGTTGTTGAACAAGAAAAAGAATTGCTTCTAATTGTTGAAAAATTTTGCATGACAAAATGCAATCATGATGGGGGGAAAAAAACAAAAAAACCATGTATGTGATAGAGATGAAGTCAAGCATGAGCAGCATCAAAGAGATAAATATTGAAGTCCACAATCTATTGTTACAATATATAACTACATGAGAATGGAATTAACAATGTACATAAAATGGAGAAAGATGGAGCAACATACAACCTTGAAATGAAGTGTAAGGCAACAATTGATTAGAAAAGAAGTGATAGTATCAACTTTCAAGTGCCATGAGTAGGCTATTACAAAATAAAATGAAAGCACACAAAAAATGAACATGAAGTGAAAAGGTAAAAAGTAAAAGAAATGTCTAAACAACATAGAAAAATTCAACAATGGTATACGTACATCAAATATCAATAGTTGTTTGGTGTGGATGACATCAAGTATTGTTAGGGTTGGTAATGTTAATGTTGTTGGTGTTAGTGCTTGCACCAATGACACATACTAGGTTAATGGTGTTAGGTTATTATTTAGTAATATACCTTAGAACATTAAATGTGGCTACCTTATAAGTTCCCCAAATTGCATAAAGAATGAAAATAATTATAATTAGACAAGTAGACAATTTGATTATAAATTATATAGTTCATGGCCAAAAGATATCTAACAAAAGACTTCACACATAATTTAAAATTTATCTTACGCATCATCAAAATGTCACATGAACACATATGAATTGTTTTACATCAATTAAAATTAGATCACCTAAAACCAATAAAAATACCTAAATTGATGAATTTAATTGTTTATTTCAAAATGGGCATAGCTATTTCATAATTATTGATAGAATTTTATAATTGATTATTTGATATATGTTATAAACATGAAAACTATCAAAGCCAAAAAATTACAAATGTGCATAAAAGTACAAATTATATCAAAACAAGCTTAAATTTAAATCCAATCATAGACAAAAGATGATAATCTAAATAAAAGTCATGAAATATGTAAAGTGTAATCCCAAGGTGGACACTAGTAAAAAAAATGTAAAAAATAAATGAGTAAAAATATAGGGTGCAATATATTGGTTGTTGGGAAATTTTATAAGTTAATTAGTTTAAAAATAGGTTACATTTTATTCAAATAATTGATTTAATTATAATATAAGGTACGTAATAGTCTGAAATAATGATTATAAGTAATATAATGTGGTTTTAATATGTATGTATTAAAAAATTAAATAATATAATAGGGTGATAAAAAATAGGTTGGACAATTATCTAATACCCCCCTTAAAAATGGTCATTTGATGCATGTAGATCCCAAACTTTACATTAAGTGTCCCCCATGGGGGTATAATTTATTCATGACATGATAAAATTAAAAATACGAAACAAAATGAACTAGGTTGTAATGTAATATCATCTTTCAGACTAATGTTAACCAAATTGAAATAATGGAAGGGACTATTTTTATTTTTATTTATTTTGCTCCACTTAATTTAAGGATTAAATTTTCCTTATTGCCCACCATCCAAAAACATTCTTGATCACTTTTTATAACATCTAATTATATGGAACAATAATGGACGATGGGGAAGGAACTTCATCCAACATGGATGAATTTTACCCAATTAATTATAATAATGACCTATGTTGATTTTCTTATAAGACATCATTTGTGACAATGTTTTTCAAATAATTTTTTTTACCATCCAAATTGATGGTGCATTTTAAGATGGGTTCAAGTTTAGTTGCAAGATTAAAGCATTTGAAAGTCTTGTTCCATGAACAAATGTCGTATTGGTAATGTGTAATAGTCCATAAATTATTTATACCATTTTTTCAATGTATTTTTCACTCTTTAATTTCTAGGTGTTTAAAGCAATCAAACTATTGTTAAAGGAGGATTTCATGTTACTAAAGTATTTATTTTGTTCCATCAACAGATTCATGATGTGAATTTTACCAATGGATAAACCCTAAACCCTACACTTAAACCCTAAACCCTTTTCCAACATGTTTTTGAAACATGGCTTCAACCATGCCTCTTAGTGTTATAGATTATTTCCATTTCAATCCTACATGTTGTAGGCAAGTCTATACACAATAGAAAGTGACTTGATAATTCTAACAAAATGATTAAAAGTAGTAAACAATCCTTAGTTTGGAAAAATTGACTTTGTTCAATGCCACCTGAAAATTGTTAACTTGAATAGGTTAATGTCAAAATAAAAAATTATTGGAATTATTTATCATTGAACAAATCAACTTCTTATTCCAAGTTGTGAAATCCATTTGGTGGAACATGAATGACTTTTAAATTGTGGAGTTTCCATGAGTCCCAACATTTGGGTTATAGACATGATAGTTTGGATTTACAACCTTTGATATAAAGGGAATTGAAAATTAGTTACAACCATGAATGCAATCATTTTTTCATACACTCGATGATTGAAATGCCTAAGTAAATTCAAAACAATTAATTTTTTAGGGAGTTGAATATTGGGACATCGTCCAACATGAAAATCTATCATTGAATGGTCTATTAATTTTAAAATAGTACTAATTTATTTTAAAGTTATTTCTAGATGGGTGGCAATACTTTTATCATCATCATCCTAGATAGAAGACATTTAATTGCGTACATGAATAAATTTAAAAATGCTAAAAAATGACAAAATGGAATGAAAAGAATGTTGAATAAAATGTTCATGTAAATGTTGTGTTGCAACTCTAAGCTTGTTGAAGGCATAACAAGCTCACAAACCAAACAACGTAGTTTAGCTCAAAAGGCAATGGAAGAAAATTTGCAATTAAGAACATCCATCAAGTTTGAAATTTCTTCTTATTATATCATGTTTGGTCAATCACAAATGATTTAAAATGTAATTTACAAAATTATCTAGTAAAATTATATTACAAAATCATTTTGTGGATATTACATTTTAATATATTTTGTAATATATAATTTTACTAGATTAAAATATATTTACCAACCAACCAACGAAGGTGATTAAAAATTGTAGAATTAAAAGGTTACCATCAAGATATGTTATATACATACCCTTGTATTTACCCATGTATTTACCCAATTGCATGTCTATTTGGGTCCACATTTTTCTCCCCTTTGGCATAATAATGTTTAATATGCTTTTTGGAAATTTGTTGATTTCCATATGAGTTTTATAATTTTTTAAAAAAAAGAAAAAAGAAAACTATATAAGGAATTGATAATAATAAACTAACTTATTAATTCATTTATGAATTATCATGGTTTTGTGATAAACTTTTACTAAACACATTTTTATCAACTGAAAACAAAGGGTAATTAAAAGTGTTAGAACAAAAATGTTACCATCCGGTTAGGTTATAAACTTACCCTTGTATCTAGTATATACCCGG